>PVMK01125299.1_pt1 | contig 64305 bp, 65 predicted proteins | sample 1853481 | NCBI WGS metagenome assembly PVMK01 (sample SAMN08533507, study PRJNA380276) | Marine sediment metagenome, whole genome shotgun sequencing project.
GCGGCCTCAGAAAGCTGTATGCAACCAGGTTGATGGACTCAGTCGTGCCACGGGTAAATATACACTCCTGCTCTGAAGATGCATTGATAAAACCTGCAACTTTTTTGCGGGCCTGCTCATGATCTTCGGTAGCTTCCTGACTCAGTGTATGCACACCGCGGTGAATATTGGCATTGTGCCTGCGATAAAAATTATCAATTGCATCAATCACCGCCAGCGGGCGCTGGGCAGATGCTGCCGAGTCCAGGTAAACCAGTGGCTTGCCGTGAACGGTACGTTGCAAAATGGGAAAATCAGCACGGACTTTTTCCACATCCAGTGCAGCATTCACAGCTTTTGGGAGGGGATCAGTCATGATCTATTCTGCATGGGGCATGACATCCATCATGCGCTGTGAAATAACTTCGCTCAACACCGGGTCAGGCAGTTTGTCACTGACAGATTGGCAAAATGCGGTGGTCAATAACTGCCGCGCATCCTTCTCGCCCAAACCCCGGCTGCGCATATAGAAAACGGCTTGTTCATCCAATTGCCCCACGGTCGCGCCGTGACTGGCGATAACCTCATCGGCGTAAATTTCGAGCTCCGGTTTGGTGTCAATTTCAGCACGCGCAGACAACAATATATTGGCATTGGATTGCCTGGCTTCGGTTTCATCTGCACCCGGGTGCACACACACGGCCGTATTGAATACGGCCTTGCCGCTGCCACCGGCGACGCCACGGAAATACTGGTCGCTGAACCGCCGGGTGCTATGTGGTCAACCCTGGCGTGATTATCAACGTGGCGATTGCCATCAAGCAGATAAGCACCGTTCAATCCAGTTTTTGCACCACTGCCGAGTAAAGAAGTATGCAGGTCATGTCGAACCAGTCCACCGCCAAGGTCAAAGCCGTAGTAGTTGTATTCGCTGTTGGCCTGTTGTGAGACTTCAGTTCTTGTAATCAACACCGATTTCTTTCGGATTCCTGTTGAAAACGGATATGTTGCAAGCTGGCACCTGTATCCAGGTCCGCCTGCACAACGATATTGCAGGTATTGGAATTTCGGCTTTCAAACTGTTCCAGTAATTCCAGTTTTGCATCCTGCTCGAGCAGCACGCAAAGACGGGTGTTGAACAAGCGTGGTTTTTCACCTGCCGTTGTAGAACCGTTAATCAACAGCCTGCCGCCATCTGTTCCAGCAGCGACATGAATTAACAAACCTGATTCCAGCGTGGCCGTATTCAAGGCGGTAAATCCGTGTGTGGAGCCGTCCTTTGGTTGTCTCTCCGGCAATGACTCCAGCAAGGCTTGCAAGCCGCTGACTTCGTTATTCAGTGCGTCTGCCAATGGAAGCACCGTCAGACCTGCCGGTAGCTTGCCACTTTGATCCAACCATTTCCCATCAAGCATGTTGATCTGAATTTCCGATTCTACCAATGCTGCGGGATGTGACGACTCGGTCACCGGGTGTTTCAGTATCCGATGCCAACTGCACGCCAGCTTGATCAAGCAAACCCAGCCCGGTGTACTTCCAGGCCTCATCCTTACGGGTCGGCAAGCCATGCGCGCGAAATTGTGCGGCACCGTTATCCCGCAAGGCCCTGACCCACCCGGGGCCAGCCGGAATCCTGCGGCAAAGCTGCTGCCAGTTGTGTTGACAGTTCGTTCATTGGTTTACAGATTGTTCAGCTGAATTGATATCCAGGGACTCGATACCGCCATCTTCCAGCCATGCATAACCCTGCTCTTCCAGTTTCAGTGCCAGCTCGGCACCGCCGGTGGCAGCCAGCCTGCCGTCTGCGAGCACGTGAACTTTGTCCGGTACAATGTAATCCAGCAGTCGCTGATAGTGCGTTATAACAATCATCCTCGGTCTTTGAACGTAGACGATTGACCCCTTCAGCAACATTTTCAGGGCATCAATATCAAGACCTGAATCGGTTTCATCCAGAATTGCCAGTGTCGGTTCAAGCACCGCCATCTGAAAAATCTCGTTACGTTTTTTCTCACCGCCTGAAAAGCCTTCGTTGACAGCGCGATGTAGCAATTCATCACCGATATGCAGGATTTTCAGCTTCTCACGCACCAGGCGTAAAAAACCAACAGAATCCAGTTCGGGCTCACCGCGATATTTCCGCTGCGCATTCAGAGCTGCCCGCAGGAAATAGGTATTATTGACACCGGGAATCTCCACCGGGTACTGAAAGGCCAGGAACACACCTTCACAGGCACGCTCTTCCGGTTCCAGTTCCAACAGATTCTTGCCATTGAACAAAACTTCGCCCTGTGTCACCTCATAACCTTCGCGGCCTGCCAGGATATTGCCCAGGGTGCTTTTACCCGGCACCGTTCGGGACCCATGATGGCATGCACTTCGCCGGCCTTTAATTCAAGGTTCAGGCCTTTGAGGATTTCCTTGCCTGCAACCTTTGCGTGCAGATTTGTGATCTTTAACATATTTGAATTTCTCTTTACTGAATGATTAACCGACCGCGCCTTCGAGACTGACTTCCAATAACGCCTTGGCCTCGACTGCGAACTCCATGGGCAGTTCTTTAAATACCTGTTTGCAGAAACCATCAACGATCATGGACACGGCATCCTCTTCGGAAATTCCGCGCTGCAGACAATAAAACAACTGGTCTTCGCCAATTCTCGAGGTAGTGGCTTCGTGCTCTACCTTGGCAGTGGGATTGCGCACCTCGATGTATGGAAAGGTGTGTGCGCCGCATTTCTTGCCGATCAGCATGGAATCACACTGAGTATAGTTACGTGCGTTCTCCGCCCGCGGCGTTATCCTGACCAGGCCCCGGTAGGAATTTTGTCCCTGCATGGCCGAGATACCCTTGGAAATGATCTTGCTGCGGGTATTGCGACCGATGTGGATCATCTTGGTGCCGGTATCGGCCTGCTGATAATTACTGGTCAGCGCAACCGAATAGAACTCACCAACCGAATCATCGCCGCGCAGGATGCAACTCGGGTATTTCCAGGTAATGGCAGAACCGGTTTCTACCTGGGTCCACGAAACCCGGGAACGCGCGCCGCGACAATCGGCCCGCTTGGTCACAAAATTGTAAATCCCGCCGACACCGTTTTCATCACCCGGGATACCAGTTCTGACGGTTGAATACTTGATGTTTGCATCGTCCAGTGCAATCAGTTCGACCACTGCGGCATGCAGTTGGTTTTCATCGCGCATAGCGCCGTGCAGCCCTCGAGGTAACTGACATGCGCACCTTCCTCGGCAACGATCAGCGTGCGTTCGAACTGGCCGGTTTCCGCTGCATTGATACGGAAGTAGGTTGACAGTTCCATCGGGCAGCGGACCCCCTTGGGTATGAAAACGAAGCTGCCATCAGTGAAAAACGGCACAGTTTAATGCCGCAAAGAAATTATCACGCTGAGGGAACCACCGTACCCAGGTATTTTTTCACCAGCTCGGGGTGATCCTGTACCGCCTCGGAAAATGAACAGAAAATCACGCCTGCCTTGCCCAATTCCTTTTTGAAGGTAGTGCCGACCGAGACCGAATCAAATACAGCATCGACCGCCACACCAGCAAGGCGGGCACGTTCGTGCAGGGGCACACCCAGCTTTTCGTAGGTTTCCAGCAATTTGGGATCAACCTCATCGAGACTTTGCGGGCGGTCCTTGTCTGACTTGGGCGCAGAAAAATAGGATATCGCCTGGAAATCGATAGGCGCGATGTTCAGGTGCGCCCAGTCCGGTTGCGGCATAGTAAGCCAATGTGCATATGCCTTTCAGGCGCCATTCAAGCAGCCATTCAGGCTCATTCTTGCGCGCTGAAATAGCGCGGATAACGTCTTTCTGACAAACCCGGTGGCAATGTATCGGATTCGATATCCGTTACAAAACCATGCTGATATTTTTGCTCGACCAACTTGTCGATGGTTGATGTTTTACCACTCATATCTTCAATTATTCCAATTCATGTATTCAACGTCGTGATGTGCAAAGGCGTTGCGGTCGGTTTTACCGGTTGCGCCATTTCCGCCAGCGACACACCTTCCATCGCTTTCGCGACCGCAACAGAAATCCGTTGCCAGTTACCGCGCAAACTACAAATAGATTCCTGTGCACACAGGCCTTCTTCCACACTGCACTCGGTCATCGCAATCGGTCCTTCAATGGCCGTAATGATTTCAGCCACACTGATGTCCTGTGCATTCCGTTCAAGACTGTAACCGCCATTGGCACCGCGATAAGAATCAACCAGGCCAGTATTTACCAGTAATTTCAGCACCTTGCTAACTGTCGGTAATTCAAGGTGAGAGCGATCAGCCAGCGCGTGAGCGCTGAGAACCTCGCCTCTTGAGGCGTACAATTCAACCATAACCATGATGGCGTAATCCGTCATTTTGCTGATGCGTAACATACTGACCTGTGCTGCTGTAGTCGAAAACCGTGTATCTGATTTCATATAGTACCATATTAGTCCCCTTTAAAAATACCACACAGGCATTTCATCGCTGACCGGTTTACGGCAAAATCCAACCCATGGAATTATCCGGCACTAAAGCAGCCCAAAAAAAGGACCCGCGTCTTGATCAGGCACACACCTGGTTGCAGCAATTGGATATCAATCTGCAGTCTGATTTACACAGCGTGGCCGGTGACGCCAGTTTCCGACGCTATTTCAGATTGCAGGTCGATGGTAAATCCCGAATCCTGATGGATTCACCGCCACCGACGGAAGATGTCAGACCATTTATCGATATAGCCGAGCGTCTGAAAGCGGCCGGTTTGCATGCACCGGACATTGTCCATTCGGATCCGCGCAATGGTTACCTGTTACTGGAGGACTTTGGCGATGATCTGTACCGCGACCTGCTGAATGAGAATAATGTACACGCACTCTTTCCCGGATTATTTGATGTACTTGGAAAGATGGCGCTGACGGTTGATGCGAGCAACTTACCCGGATTTGATACATACAAGCTCCGCCGGGATATGGATCTATTTCCCGACTGGTACCTGGGCCGACACCGCAACAGCATGCCCCGAGGGCAAATCGATGCCCTATGGGATGAATTTTGCACACACATCGTTGACTCGGCGCTGGATCAGCCCCAGTGTTTTGTTCACCGTGATTTTCATTCCTGTAACCTGCTTGAAACCAATGGCAATCGTATCGGTATCATTGATTTTCAGGATGCTGTCCTGGGTCCGATCAGTTATGACCTTGTCTCCCTGATCTGGGATCGTTATATCCATTGGCCACGGGCGCAAATTGAAAGCTGGATAGAAGATTTCCGTTTACAACTGGGCCTTGATATCGGGCCGCAGCAATGGCTGCGCTACTGCGACCTGATGGGTTTGCAGCGCAATATCAAAATTGTCGGTATTTTTGCCAGACTCCATTACCGGGACGGTAAAAATGGCTATATCGAAATGATCCCGCGTTTTTATGATTACGTCACCAGTACCCTGCGTTTTTACCCGGAATTTACCCCGGTGCTGGACATCCTGGAGCAAGCCGAATGCGTGCCATGATATTAGCCGCCGGTCGCGGTGAACGCCTGCGACCCCTGACCGATACCACGCCCAAACCACTCTTTAAAGTCGGTGGCCGCTCATTGATCGAACATCATCTTGAAAATCTCGCGCAGACAGGGTTTCGCGAAGTCGTTATTAACCTGGCCCACCTGGGTGACATGATACGCGACACACTTGGCAATGGATCCACCTGGGGACTGAACATCCATTACTCGCAGGAGCCACCCGGTGCACTGGATACCGGCGGCGGCATCGGGCAGGCACTGCCACTACTGGGAGAATCGCCGTTTGCCATTATTAACGGTGACGTATACAGCCAATACCCACTGGCGAGATTAAGAGCCATCAAATGCAGCCACGCACACCTGGTTTTAGTTCCCAATCCTGCACATAACCCGAACGGCGATTTCGTCTTGCAGGGTGGGCATATCAAAGCTGATGCCGAGCCGGATGAACAAGCACGTTTTACCTTCAGCGGCATTAGCGTATATCACCCCCGCTTCTTTGCATCCGCCCCCGGCGGTAAATACTCGGTGGTACCCATGATACGTGCCGCAGCTACTTTACAGCGTGTGACAGGCGAGGTGTACCGGGGCGACTGGCACGATATAGGTACGCTGGAAAGACTTGAACATTTACGCGCGCATTTATAGGCTAATTAATACCGTATAATTGACCTGAATCAGACATATAATTGATCTAGATCGTATTAATCGTGAATCCAGTGAGTATACTCACGCTCAACTGGAATATTCATCATTGCAAGTCGGTGATGATATACCTGATAAGTACAGAAAAAGAGAAAAATATTCGAAATAACCCAAGCTTTAAACGGCAAATCATCCGGAGTGTTTTATGAGAATCGGTGTACCGAGGGAACTATATGCGGGCGAAAAGCGCGTAGCCACAACCCCAGACGTGGCCGCCCAGTTAATCAAGATGGGCTTTGATGTAGCGGTTGAATCAAATGCAGGCGCCGCTGCAAATTATTCAGATGCAAGTTATGAGGCTGCCGGATGTTCCGTCGCTTCAGTGGATGAAATCTGGAACGATTCCGATATTGTTCTGAAAGTCCGCGGTCCGGATAAAGAAGAAAGCATGCGCCTGAAATCAGGTCAGACGCTGATCAGCTTCCTGTGGCCGGCACAGAATCCTGAATTGCTCGAATTGCTTACCAATCGTGGCGTAACAGCCATGGCCATGGACAGCATTCCGCGTATCTCACGCGCACAGAAAGTCGACGCATTGAGTTCCATGGCAAACATCGCAGGCTATCGGGCCGTGATTGAAGCAGCCCAGCATTTCGGCCGCTTTTTCACCGGCCAGATCACTGCCGCCGGCAAGGTCATGCCAGCCAAGGTACTGGTAATCGGTGCAGGCGTTGCCGGACTGGCAGCCATTGGCGCAGCCAAGAGCATGGGCGCCATCGTTCGTTCCTTTGATACCCGCCCCGAAGTACAGGAACAGATCGAGAGTATGGATGCCGAGTTCCTGTTACTGGATTTCGAAGATGAAGACGGCTCCGGTGAAGGCGGCTACGCCAAAGCTCATGAGCGACGAGTTCATCAAGGCCGAGATGGCGCTGTTTGCCGAACAGGCAAAAGATGTAGATATCATCATTACCACCGCACTGATCCCTGGCAGACCGGCACCCAAGCTGATCACAGCCGAAATGGTCGAGTCCATGAAAGACGGCAGTGTCATCGTTGACCTGGCCGCCGAACAGGGTGGCAACTGTGAACTGACCGAACCCGAAAAGGTGGTTGTACATAACGGCGTGACCCTCATCGGTTATACCGATTTACCCAGCAGGCTGGCCGCACAATCAAGCCAGCTGTATGCAACCAATCTGCGTCACCTGTTGACCGACCTGACCCCCGAGAAAGACGGCCAGATCGTGGTCGACATGGAAGACGAGGTCATCCGCGGTGCAACCATCTGCAAGGATGGAGAAACCACCTGGCCGCCACCGGCACCGAAGCTCAGCGCAGCGCCGCCCAAGGCGGAACCAGCACCCGCGCCAGCACCAGTTGTCGCGGAAAAGAAGCAATCGGCAGCAGGCCCCATCATCGTCATGGTAATCGCCGGCCTTGCACTGCTGGGACTGGGAGCCGTCGCGCCAGCTTCATTCATGGCGCATTTTACGGTGTTCGTACTGGCATGTTTCGTTGGCTACATGGTGATCTGGAACGTCAACGCAGCCTTGCACACACCGCTGATGAGCGTTACCAACGCGATTTCCAGCATTATCATTATTGGTGCGTTGATACAAGTCAGCTCGGACAACGAGTTGCTCAAGTGGGTCGCAGTTGCAACCGTATTTATTACAAGCATCAATATCGTGGGTGGTTTTGCCGTTACGCGTCGTATGCTTGAAATGTTCAGGAGATGAGGTCGTGATGAATATTGAAGGAATTATTTCTGTGTCGTATATCATTGCGACGATTCTTTTTATCCTCGCCCTCGGTGGACTGTCCAACCAGGAATCCGCAAGGCGCGGCAACTGGTACGGCATCACCGGTATGGCGATCGCCCTGGTCGCGACGGTGTTGGGTGCCGTCACGCAAAATTACATTCCCATGTTTGTGGCTCTGCTGGCCGGTGGCAGCATCGGGTTGATAGCCGCGCGTCGCGTACAGATGACCCAAATGCCGGAGCTTGTGGCCATTCTGCACAGCCTGGTCGGTATGGCTGCGGTAGCTGTCGGATTCGCCAACTTCATGGATCCGGACAGACTTTCGCATTTCGCGGGTGTCGATCTGACCATACACGACATCGAGACTTACATCGGTGTGCTGATCGGTGCCGTAACCTTTTCGGGTTCGGTCATCGCCTTCGGCAAGTTGTCCGGGCGTATGAGCGGTTCACCACTGACTTTGCCGGGGCGGCATTGGCTGAACCTCGGCTTGCTGCTTGCCGCAATCTGGTTTGCTTATGAGTTCGTTGTTCAATCGGCGGCTGGCGGGGGCATGCAACCGTTGATAATCATGACGGTGATCGCACTGCTGTTTGGTATTCACATGGTGATGGCAATCGGCGGTGCAGACATGCCGGTGGTGGTCTCCATGCTCAACAGCTACTCCGGTTGGGCTGCTGCAGCGACCGGCTTCATGCTGGGTAATGATCTGCTGATCGTTACGGGTGCGCTGGTTGGTTCCAGTGGTGCCATCCTGAGTTACATCATGTGCCGCGCAATGAACCGCAAGTTCATCGCCGTGATAGCTGGCGGCTTTGGTACCGGTGGCGGAACTGTGGCGGTGTCGACAGGCGAAGACCAGGGTGAGGTCGTCGCAATTGATACCGATGAAACCGCTGCACTGCTCGCCAATGCCAAAGAGGTGATGATCATCCCCGGCTATGGCATGGCGGTGGCACAAGCTCAGCATATCGTCCATGAAATCACGACTACACTGCGTGATAAAAATATTAATGTCCGTTTTGGCATTCACCCGGTCGCAGGACGTATGCCCGGCCACATGAACGTGCTGTTAGCCGAGGCCAAGGTACCCTACGATATCGTCTTCGAAATGGATGAAATCAACGATGATTTCCCCGACGTCGACGTTTCGATCATCATCGGCGCCAATGACATCGTTAACCCTTCGGCCCTGACCGATCCGGACGGCCCGATTGGTGGCATGCCCGTACTCGAGTGCTGGAATGGTAAAGTTTCCATTGTGCTCAAGCGCAGCATGGCAACCGGTTACGCCGGTGTGCAGAATCCGCTGTTCTTCAAGGAGAACACACGCATGTTGTTCGGAGATGCCAAAGACAGCCTGGATGCGGTGTTCAAAGCACTTTAAGCAAAAGGTAAATCTGCAATCAGGAAACCCCCGAAGCGCAAGCGATGGGGGTTTTTTATTGAATACCGTTAAAGAAAACCAGCCCAGAGCGGGTGGTAGTTCCCGTACTTGCGGCATTGGTATTCCGATCATGCGTGACAAGCATTTTTAGAGGATAATACTGGTTTGTGATAAATCAGCTTCAATGGATGAAACTGACTCTGTACAAGGAGAAGTACTTATGTCTTTAGCTGTAGCGGTGCTAAAAGAACAGGCCGAAGGAGAGCGTCGCGTAGCGCTGGATCCTGCAAGCGCCAACCAACTGGCCAACAAGGGCTTTCAGGTTCTGATAGAGAAAGGTGCCGGCAATTCTGCCGGGTTTTCCGACGAACAGTACTCCGATTGCATTGTACTGGATGATGCCGAGATCATTCTGACCATGGCCGATATCTGGTTATGGGTGCAGGTACCGGCAACCGAGCACCTGGCTAACCTGCCGGATGGCCGACTCGGTATGGGCCTCGTTTATGCCCACCGCAACCCGGCAGTGATCGATACGCTCAAACAGCACCGGCTAACCTGCATGGCCATGGAACTGGTACCGCAGTCAATTCGTTCCCAGCCCATGGATGTGCTTTCCTCGCAGGCAACCGTTGCCGGTTACAACGCCGTGTTACGGGCCGCAACGCTGGCACCCCGTTTATTCCCAATGCTAACCACAGCCGCAGGAACACTCAAACCAGCCAGGGTTATCATCATCGGTGCAGACGTGGCTGGCTTACAAGCAATTGCAACAGCCCGTCGGCTTGGCGCACGAGTCGAAGTTTATGACACGGGTGCCAACGTGCAGGAAAAAGTTGAATCCCTGGGTGCAAAAATACTAGACATGGCCCAGGCCAGTCTCTCGACCGGTCCCCGGTCTCACCTTCTCCGTGTCAATGCTGAGGATGAAGATGGCAACATCCGTGAACGGACCGAAGAAGAAAAACAGCAGCAGACCGATAAACTCGCAGAACACCTCGCCAAAGCGGATATTGTGATTTCAACTGTTACCACCCCGCTCAGACCTGCACCAAAAATAATTGCAGAAGCCATGATTGAAGGTATGAAGCCAGGCGCGGTCATCGTTGACCTTGCAGCCGAATCAGGTGGAAATTGCGAACTGACTAGCCCGGGTACCACAGTTATCCGCAACGGGGTCTTGATCGATGGACCTCTGAACCTTGCAAGTGAAGCCGCCACCCACGCCAGTGAGATGTATGCACACAACTTGCTCAATCTGCTGGAGTTGCTGGTTGAAGGTGAGACTGTGACAATCGACCGCGAAGATGAAGTGGTTGAAGGCGCACTATTGACTTACGAAGGTGAACTGGTCCACAAGGCCACTGCCGAGTTGCTGTCACTTAACACGGCAATTGACTCACGAGGGTCCTGCTAATCATGGACTTTAACATGGAGTCGTTAATCTGGATGGCCTACCTCGGCGCTGCCCTCCTTGTTGTTCTCGGTTTGAAGTTTCTGTATTCAACAATGGCCGAAATACGCGAAATCGGGGCCACCGAGAAAAAGAAAGACGATGCTACACCCGAGGCATCCGATGCAGCCAACGCCATGGCTACTGCTGAAAACATCATAATCGTTCCCGGTTATGGCATGGCAATAGCTCAGGCACAACATAAGGTCTGGGAATTGTGCAAAATCCTGCAGGATAAAGGTGTACGCGTCAGTTTTGCCATAAACCCTGTCGCTGGCCGACTGCCCGGCCACATGGACATATTGCTGGCTGAAGCCGGTGTTCCGTACGATATCATCTTCGATCTGGAAAATATCAACGACCAGTTCCCGACATGCGATGTAGCGTTGCTGATAGGTGCCAACGACATAGTCAACCCGGCAGCACGCGATGATACATCCAGCCCGATTTACGGAATACCTATGCTCGATGCAGACAAGGCCCGCCAGGTATTCATCATCAAACGCGGCCAGGGCGCTGGTTTCTCCGGCATCGAAAACCTGTTGTTTTCCGGAGATAACACGCATATGTGTTATGGCGATGCCAAGGATGAAGTGCAGAAGCTTATAACGGGACATTGAGTCGCTCTGAAATTGCCGTCGAATTTGCTCCGGTTTGAGTTCTTATCGGGGATTCTTTTGGGTTCAGTGCCACCCGAACGCCGCGACACGGGTATCTGCCCCCTGGGACACGCTGCAAGCCCCTCCCTGGGGCGCTCGGGCGCCGGCTTCCCTGCCGGCTCACGGTCCCAGGGGGCAGATACCCGCATCCCGGCTTGGTTTGGTATATCCTTTGAAAACACCAGGAAGCTCATCACCGACATGGCCCAGGCCAGTCTCTCGACCGGTCCCCGGTCTCACCTTCTCCATGTCGGTGGAGGTCTCAGAAGGTATACTCCGCACCCCCGCTTGAGTCCGCAGATTCTTCTTGAAGAAGTTCGTCCCAATTGGGCTATCAGTTTGAACTCCCAACCTAACCCTTAAGAATTGTAATGCGAGCTCAACTCCTCAGGTTTCTTCCTGTTACTTTCACAGAATTCACATATGTAAGCCGGGATACAGGTACTTCCCCTCTGGGACCGTGAGCCAACAGGGATGTTGGCGCCCGAGCGCCCCAGGGAGGGGCTTGCAGCGTGTCCCAGAGGGGAAGTACCTGTGTCGCGGCGTTCGGGTGGCACTGAACCTCAAAGAACCCACCCCAAACACCCCATTTTTTCTAAAACTGTTTGTGCTTAGTGTTGTACTGTGGTATAACACCTACACATAACTGATATACAGGATATCAAACCATGAAATTCGCTCGAACATTAACCCTGATTGCCATCACGGCGCTGCTGTTCACAGCCTGCAACAGGGAATCAACTGAAGTTGCTACCGTAAAGGAAAACACCAACCCGCTGCTCGCCTATGTACCAGCTGATACCGCCTATGTGTTCGCCAACCTTGAACCGACACCAAAGGAACTAACAGACGCGTACGTGGCCCGATTCCAACCGGTATTGGATGTAATTTCAAAAGAGGTCATTCAGTTTCAGACAGACTATGAGTCAGGCGACTACGAGGATAATCAAATGGCCAAGCTGGCCACCGCTGTTCTGGATGAACTGGGTGGTAGTCTGAGTTCTGAGAATCTCGGAAAACTGGGTATCAGCATGCAGGCCCATCAAGCCATTTATGCGATGGGTGTGTTTCCTGTCATCCGGCTTGGGCTCAGCGATGCGCAAGCGCTGCGTGACGCCATTGGCCGCATAGAAGCAAAAATGGGTTTCGAATTACCTGTAAAAGAACTCAACGGTGCCAGTTATTGGCGTATTACCGAAGATGGTATGCCGGCTGGTGTGTATATCGCGATCCTTGATCAACAACTGGCCGTCAGCATGTTTCCTGTAAATGCCGAGGACAGCTTGCTGGCTTCCTTCATGGGTCAGGAAATGCCAACTGAAAGCATGGCATCCACCAATGCCCTGGCCATCATGAACAGTCAAAAAGGCTACACCGGCTACGGCTCGGGTATCCTCGACCTTCAAAAACTGGCTGATGAAATACTGAACCCGGACAGTACCACTCACACATACCTGGGTCCGGATATGGGTTTTGATCCGTCATTATTTGATGCTGTGTGTGTTGCGGAGGCAAAGTCTATAATTGCAAAAGCACCGCGCATGACTGCAGGCACAACAAAACTTACTGCCAACGAAATCGGCATGCGTTATGAAGTGGAGATTGAAAACTCACTGGCAGGCGGCCTCGCTGCCCTTGTCTCTGATACACCTGTTGCAGAAGACGGTGATCATCTGCTTTCCGCTTCGCTGGCATTACAGATCGGCAAATTGCGCAACTTTGTACTTGAAAAAGTCAATGCAATCGTCGCTACACCCTATCAGTGCGAAGAGCTACAGGAATTGAACCGGAATGCCACAGAACTGGTTGCTCAACTCAATATTCCCATGCCACCGATGGTCAACAACCTGATGGGTGTACGCGTAAAAGTGGATGATTTCAATCCGACGGGACAAATACCAAAGGGCAACGGCCTGATTGCTGTCCATGTTGACAAGCCTGAGATGTTCGTTGGAATGGCAAGCATGATGGTGCCTGGCTTCGAAAATCTGGATCTGGCCAATCAATCTGAACCCGTCAGGATTCCAGTAGAAATGCTGCACATGGAAGATCTTGATGTATTTGTCTTGATGAGCGACAACGCAATAGGTGCTGCGGTCGGCGAGCAACATGCCAAGGATCTTGTCAAATTTATGGCAGCCCCCTCCCAGGACAACGGCACATTTTTCTCGGTCTCATATGACATGACCAAACAAATAGAAATCCAGATGGCAATGGAAGAAACGTTTGCTGTCAATATCGACAGTGATCATTCACCTGCCGATGAACTTTCCGATGCCATCATGGAGTCCTACACGACCATGTTAGGCCGCTACAAAGTTGATATGCGCTTCACCGGCGACGGACTGGTCATAGACAGCACCATGACTTTTAAATAACAGCACTCCGACCGCAGTAAAAAGGGCCGCAAACGCGGCCCTTCTTTTATCTTGAATTTGACCTTCGGGTTAATAACGTAAGTGCTTTATCTCCTCGCCCTTCTGACCCAGTTCCGTCATGGCTTCAATTCCAATCTGAAGGTGTAAATCCACCCAATTGGCCGTGACCTTTTTATCGGACTCTTCTGTTTTAACGCCATCAGGTGTAACCGGCACATCCGACACCAGCAATAGCGCGCCATGGGCAATTGCATTGGCATGTCCGACAATGAACAGGGTTGCAGTTTCCATATCGATGCCAATGCAGGTCATATCATGCAGTCTTTGGTGGAATTCCTTATCGTGTTCCCACACCCGGCGGTTGGTGGTATAGATCACACCTGTCCGGTAATCGAGATCGTGGGCGAGTATCTTGTCGGAAACGAATTTGTGCAATTTGAATGAAGGCAAAGCCGGAACTTCGGGCGGAAAATAATCGTCACTGGTGCCTTCACCGCGAATGGCAGCTATCGGTAAAATGAAATGACCGATCTCGGTGGATTTTTTCAGACCTCCGCATTTCCCAAGGAACAATACACCTTTTGGCGAAACAGCCATCAACAAATCCATGATGGTGGCCGCATTGCTTGAACCAATGCCGTAATTGATTATGGTCAGACCTTCTGCATTTGTGCAGGCTTGCATTGCACGGTCTTCACCGTAAATTTTGCAGTTGAATAATTTCGAAAAACGCCGCACATAGTTGCCGAAATTTGTTAGCAGAATATATTCGCCAAACTCCTCCAGTGGCATGCCGGTATACCGTGGTAGCCAGTTACGTGTTATTTGGGCTTTTGATAACATAGTATTTCTTCCTTGGTATTTATTCCCTGGTCGCTTTAAGCACTTCGCGTGCCAGCGGCACCGTTATTCTGCGTTTGTTGGTTAATGCAGCCTGGTGTAGGTTTTCCACGGTCTGGATTAATGCCACCATGCTTCGATCATGGTGTTTCAGCAGGTATTTCTGAACATCTTCAGGCAGGCTGAATCCCAGGGCATTGCTGTGCAGGTTAATCACTGCCAGCTTGTCCTGATCCTCCAGTGGCATCAGTGGCAGACGCAGCCCCCAGGCCAGTCTGGATGCCAGATCCGGCAGGCCGAGGTTCAGGGCCGATAGTCGTTTTCGACTACTCACCAGCAATCGCCCATTGGCTTCCCTGACGCGATTGAAGCAATGGAATAATGCTTCCTCCCAGGCCTCATCACCGGCGATGACATGCAGGTCGTCAACACAAACCAGGTCCAGCTTCTCAAGCCCCTGCAAGGATGCAATGGCATCCTTCGACAAACGCTTGAGCGTCAGGTAAAAAGCACGCCCCTGGCGCTCACGGGTCTCATAGCACAAGGCATTCAATAAATGCGTTTTACCACTGCCTTCACCACCAAACAGGAAAACACTCGAACCTGGCTCATCTGGCATATGTTTTAGTGCTTCGACAACCGCATGGTTGGGACCTGTGACAAAATCTTCAAAGCGACTGTCGCGCCGGGGTTCCAACTGCAAGGGTATTTGTGGAGAAAACAGCATTGTCTATTCAACGCCTCCGTCAGACGATGAATTATACAATTCACTTTGCCGGTATTTCTGATGTATGTGCCGGACCAGGACATTGAGTGCCGCCGCCACTGGCAGGGCCAGCAATATACCGAGAAAACCGAATAACTGCCCACCTGCCAGCACTGCAAAAATGACAGTAACCGGGTGTAAACCAATCTGATCACCGACCAGTTTCGGGGTCAGGTACATACCTTCAGCTGATTGGCCTACACCAAAAACGAGCAACACCATCAGCGGATGTAACCAGTCCTGGAACTGAAAAATGGCAGCGCCCAGCGCGACCAGCACACCGACGATAGAACCCAGGTAAGGAACAATACTCAACAAACCGGCTCCCATCCCTATCAGGACGGCCAATTCAATTCCGACCAGGGACAGGCCAATGGTATAAATTATGCTGAGAGCCAGCATTACCATTAACTGTCCGCGAAAAAATGCACCCAGCACATTATCGACATCTACCGCCATTCTGCTTATTTCAGCTTCCACGCTACGCGGCAACAGATCATGTATGCCACGGATCATCAGATCCCAATCCCTCAACAGGTAAAAGGTAACCACCGGGATCAAAACCAGGTTGGTCAACAGTGTCACCACCGCCATACCGCCCCGCGAAATGATATCGATTACTTTAAACGTAGCTGTACTGATCTCCTTCCAGTATTCCTTCAGCATTTCGGAAAACTGGGCAGAGTCGAATTCCTTCAGTTCAAATCCAGCTTTGTTTGCCAGCCAGGGTAGTGCGGTATCAGAAAACCATTCGATCCACTGCGGCAAGAGATGTATCAACAGGCGAAGCTGCTCGATGAGCATTGGAACAATAATCAGCAATATGATGGTCAATATCGACAGCATCAGAACAAACACGATACTAACGGCCACCGTCCTGCCAAATTTCCATCGCCATAAGGAGACTTTCTCCAAACGATCAACCAGCGGGTCACCAAAATAGGCCAGCACAGCAGAAATTGCGAAAGGCGTTATCACCGGTGCCAGCAAATATATCAGCCAGCCGCCTGCGGCGAGTGCAGCCAACATCAACCAGTTGCGTGAATCAGATGTCATCAACGTAAAAACTCATAGTCGTACTCGCTCCCGGCCCGTGCGGGTAACAATATCGCCCCCCGATCAAATGCTTCAAACAAGTGTTCCGACGGGGCGTTAAGTTGCAGTCGAAAGTGTACACGGCCCGGATCTGCACCCAGTATTTCGACTGCGGTAACAAGACTCAGCTTTTGTAAATATTCCAGGCAAGCTGCATAGTCCGTTGCACCATTCAATTTACCAATGGTGATTTCAGTTGTCCCCAAGCCATGCTCCGAGGCTGCGATGGTATCACTTGCTGCAAGCTGATCGGTCATTTGGTGGATACCCTGGGCCAATGCAAACATTAGCTCCTGGTCGCTGGTGCGCCAACTCCAGCTCTGCCCATCGCTGGCGAGATTCCAGCGCAAGGTCCAAAGAGGTCCTTCACGCCTGGCAGCAACAATGGCAACGCCATCTGCAGGCGCGCCGCGCTCGACCAGGTAATCGGTAAATCCACCCCAGACCAAGCGCATATCGACCAACTGTACTTCCTCCTCATCCAGTTCGGGCCAGCTCACGGGCAAACCCCGCATCGCAGCGATGTCTTGCATAGACTCCCAGGCGTAACCAAATTCAAGCGGTTTCAGCACCCGCTTGCCGCTATCATCTATTACCACCCAAATTTCCACTGCCGGTCGTTCCTGTTGCCAGCGGGGCAAGCCCGCCTGCTGTACGACGGTGTCAATTTCTGGCTTCAAAAACTGCACAATCAGTCGCAATTCCGGTGTAATCACGCCACTGGGGCCAGCACGATCTACATTTTGATATCGAAATGAGAGCAGCAACCGGTTGGCATTAGCGAGTGCTTCATCAAGTGCAGGTGAAAATGGCATCTCACGCTGACCGCTGAGTTTCTGCAATACCTGGATGAGTGCTTCCGGGATTGCTGCATTACGATCGGCCTCACTTTGGCTGGGCACGACCACTTCACCTGAATACAGGTTTGTGTCTGCTACAGCTTCGGTAACTGACAAATGCAGAATAATAATTATCAGCAGTATTTTTTTTATCTGCACTTCAGGGCCTGTTACAACTTGTCAAAAATTGGGTTATTCCGAGCCTTAATAAGATACCATAGGACGCTACAATTTCGCATGAATAAACGGACCCTCTATTGAATATCAAAACGGAAAAACCTTCCGGATTAAGCTATCTTGACGCCGGTGTAGACATTGACGCAGGTAATGAACTTGTAGAACGCATTAAACCCGCAGTGAAATCCACCAATCGCAGTGGCGTTCTCACTGGTCTGGGCGGCTTTGGCGGGTTGTTTCAGCTCGATACCGAGCGCTACAAGGAGCCCTTGCTGGTCTCGGGAACAGATGGTGTTGGTACCAAGCTGCTGCTGGCGAGACAATTGGAGCGCCATGACACCATCGGTATTGACCTGGTCGCCATGTGTGTCAATGACATTTTGACCTGTGGCGCGGAGCCGCTGTTTTTTCTCGATTATTACGCTACCGGAAAGCTTAAAATTGACAATGCCCAGGCGGTGATTGAAGGCATCGCAGAAGGCTGCCGGCAGGCCGGTTGCGCATTAATCGGTGGAGAAACTGCCGAAATGCCGGGTATGTACGGTCAGGACGAGTATGACCTGGCGGGTTTTACCGTCGGTGTAGTGGATCGGCCACAATTAATTGATGGCAGCCGGATCAAAGCCGGTCATATCGTACTGGGCCTTGGATCATCCGGGCCGCATTCCAACGGTTACTCATTGATCCGAAAGGTGCTGGAGCAATCCGGGGATGACCCGTCGATGCCCATGGGTAAAAGCACTTTGGGCGAAGCTTTACTCGCACCCACCAGGATTTACGTCAAAGCACTGCTGCCCTTGATGGAGCATCATCCAATTGACGGCCTGGCGCATATTACCGGCGGTGGCATCAGTGAAAACATCGTCAGGGTTATTCCGGATAACCTGGGGCTTGAAGTTGATCTTTCAGCCTGGGAATTTCCAGAGGTCTTCAACTGGCTGCAATCACGCGGCGGAATTGAGGAGCAGGAAATGTTACGCACCTTTAATTGCGGTATTGGCATGGTGATACTGGTGGCAGCAGACTCAGTAGATGAAATCAGCCAGGCACTTGCTGCAGCAGGTGAATCTGTCTGTCGTCTTGGCAAAGTCACAGAACATGCCGATAACGGGCCACGGGTCAGTTATATCCGCTCATGAAACAGTATATCCGCTAATGAAACAAGATAAGCTGAGGGCTGCCGTACTGATTTCCGGTACGGGCAGTAATCTGAAAGCGCTTATTAATGCCGTTGAAGCCGGTGCTCTTGACCTGGACATCGTCCGTGTAGTTTCCAATCGCAAGGACGCAGCGGGTATAAATCACGCAACGACCGCCGCTATTCCTGTCAGCGTGATAAGCCATACTGATTTCCCCGACCGGCAATCTCATGACGCTGCGGTTGCCGAAGTCCTGCAACAGAGCCGGGCAGAGTTGGTTATTCTCGCCGGTTATATGCGTATCCTGAGTGAACAATTCACCGACAAATATTCCGGTCGAATGATCAATCTGCACCCTTCCCTGCTGCCTTTATACAAAGGCCTGGACACTTATAATCGCGCTTTGCAGTCCGGTGATAGTGAAACCGGTGCAAGCATCCATTTTGTTACTGCAGGCCTCGACTCAGGTGCGGTCATAGCACAGGTCAGGATACCCATTCGCCCCAATGATGACGCCGCAGCGCTCAGTGCAAGGCTGGGACCGCTGGAACATAAACTGGTGGTGGCAACTGTCGAACTATTCTGTCAGCGAAAAGTCCATTACGAGCGAGACGCGGTTTTTCACCAGGGCCATGTTTTAGAGCAACCTTTACAAATGAAGCATGATGGCGCGTTTTTCTAAGTTCACTTTTTTTGTCCTTTGTAATGCTCAGGAGCACTAATCCGGCACTTCTGTTTTCAAACCAAGTGCGTGAATTTCATTGCCCATCAACTCACCCAGCGTGGCATAAACCATCCGGTGTCTGACCAGGGTGGCTTTACCCGCAAATGATGTACAACGAACCACGGCCTCAAAATGAACGCCGTCATCACCACTCACTGTCACTTCCGCATCCGGCAGGCCTTTACGTATCATTTGCGCTATTGTTGTGCTGTCCATAAACTATCATCCTTCGTTACCGGGCGATGCTCCAAAAAAAAGAATCATCGGATCGGGAAACCATCTAATATACATAAACCGCATGGCCGGGGGGGACAAACGGACTTAACCTTTCAGAAACGCTTATACTAATGGATTACATAGTCATTAAAAACTCCCCATTAATGCACCTTATTCTACAGACCCATAGATTCTGCTGTGTACGCTTCTTTCAGGATCACCGTTCCGAATGCTGATAGCCGTCATTCAATTAGTTGCAGGCTTCCTGCTGCTGGTATGGGGTGCGGACCGCCTTGTCGCAGGCGCATCAGCAACCGCGCGCAACATTGGTATATCACCAATGATCATTGGTCTGACCGTCATAGGTTTTGGCACCTCTGCACCCGAACTGGTCGTTTCTGCAGTTGCCACGCTAAAAGGAAATGCCGGCCTGGCCGTTGGCAATGCAATTGGCTCAAACATCACAAATATCGGGCTGGTGCTGGGTGTGACAGCGTTGATATATCCGTTACGAATGGAATCCACCGTGCTGAAGCGCGAGTACCCTGTACTGTTGTTAATCATGCTGGTCTGTTTCCTGATGGCATTGGATGGCAGTTACAGTCGTCTCGAGGGCTGGACTTTAATTGCCACCTTGCTGGCCGTTGTCATCTGGATCATCCGCATCGGTTTGCAACGACCACTCTCTGATCCGCTGGCGGAAGAATTTGACGCGGAAATCCCCAGGGATGTCCCCACAAAAGTCGCCCTGTTCTGGCTTATGGTCGGGCTCATCGTGCTGCCTGTCAGCTCAATATTCCTGGTCGAAGGTGCAATAACCATAGCCCGGTTTTTGCACGTCAGCGATACCGTCATCGGTCTGACCATCGTGGCACTGGGCACCAGCCTGCCAGAACTTGCCACAGCCATCACCGCCGCCCTGCACAAGGAAGACGACCTGGCCATAGGCAACATCATTGGCTCTAATATTTTTAACCTGCTTGGTGTGTTGGGCATTGCGGCTATCATCCATCCGGTAGAACTGCTGCCCATCATCCTGGCGCGTGATTTCCCTGCCATGTTCCTGATCACCGGTGCACTATACCTGATGGCCTCGGATTTCCACGGGCCGGGCCGTATCGGCAGACGATCCGGAATCGTACTGTTGACCATGTTTATAGGTTATTTCATCATGGTATGGTTGAGTACCGGCAATGTTAATTTGCTACTGCCAGGGTAAGACTTTCTAAATACAGCAAACTCCAGGCCAAAATCGTTAACCACAATCAATTCAGGGTAGAATACATACATGGGCAGAATGACGATCATGGATGCCGCGCTGCGGGAACGTGCCTCTAATATCCGCATGCTGGTACTTGACGTGGACGGCGTGCTGACCGATGGCAAGCTGTATTTCGACCATGCCGGCAATGAAATGAAAGCATTTAATACCCGCGATGGCCTGGGTATGAAAGCCCTGCAGCGATGCGGTATCGAAGTCGCTGTGATTACCGGGCGGAAATCCGCAGCCGTTGCACACCGTATGTCCCAACTGGGGATCCAACATGTCTACCAGGGCCGGGAAGACAAACTGAACGCATTTCTGCACCTGCTGGAAATAACCGGCCTGGATGCACAGCAGATCTGTTTTGCCGGTGATGACTGGATTGATCTGCCGATACTTTTAAGGGCAGGACTGGCCATTTGTGTGGCCGATGCCGAAGACCGGGTCAAAGAACAGGTCCACTGGATAACAAAACGTAATGGCGGTGATGGTGCTGTCAGGGAAATCTGTAACCTGATACTGGCAGCACAAAATAAAGAACAGACCGTTCTGGACGAGATTCTGGCATCATGATCACCCGAAAGACACGCCGCGGTGTTATCGTCCTGGTATTGCTTACAGCATTCAGTTTCTGGATTAGTCGTGAACAGGACGATGAAACTCCGGAGCCGGTTGCTGGCCTTGATACCAAACTGAACTATGTATTGCATGATTTTGAGCTACAGTTTTATGATGGAAACGGTCTACCCACTTTTAACATGCGGGCACCTGTCTTGAGAAATAACCCGGAACTGCAAGTGGGAACAATTGAGCAACCGGTAATCAGGTTGAACCAAGTCGATGCAATCTGGGATCTGTCAGCAGAGACAGCCACGGTGACGGCTGACAAGGAGCACGTACAGTTGTCAGGCAATGTACACATACAGAGGCATGAACTTGCCAGCAACGAACAGATAGATCTCCATACCCGTGAAGTCCGGATTGAAGTGACACCGCAAACCGCCAGTACCGATCAGCCGGTCAGCATGTCCGATGGTTACAACCAGATCAATGGCATCGGTCTGGACCTGGACATGAAATCCAATACATTTGCATTGAAACAACAGGTTAAAGCCACTTATGCAGTTAATTAACCGGCATTTCGCCACCCGGCCCGGCCTTTGGCTATGTGCAGGCCTGCTGTTTTTAAGCCTGCCCTTGATGGCACTCGAGTCCGACCGGCAACAACCCCTTGAGGTTAACGCCAATTCTACCGATGGCACCCTGGGTGACGGCGTCACAACCTTGCGCGGGAATGTTGAAATACGCCAGGGCAGTTTACACATCACAGCCGATGAAGCCGAAGTCAGAAAAATGGATGGTCGGGTCAGTTCGGTGACCTTTCGTGGCAAGCCGGCATTTCTTGAGCAGGAAATTGAAGAACAGGGCCTGGTCCAGGCCAGGGCCAATACCATTGATTACCAGGTGGCCAGCGGCCTGGTTACGCTAACGGGTAAAGCCGACGTCAAACATCCGCAATACCAGATTTCCGGTGAATCACTGACCTATGATCTGAACATCCAGCACTTCAAGGGAAGTGGCGATGAGAATGGCAATGGCCGGATTCACATCCGGCTCGATCCGGAAGTCATTAACAGCGATCCTGGAAAGAAGGAAAAAGAGGACAAGAAGGACAAGGAAAACAACTGACATGTTAAAGGCCACAAATCTGCACAAAGCATACCGGAAAAAAGAAGTTGTGCGTGGCGTCAATATTACCGTGGAGCCAGGCCAGATCGTTGGTTTACTTGGCCCCAACGGGGCCGGCAAAACGACCTGTTTCTATATGATCGTGGGACTGGTTCCAACCGACAAAGGCAGCATTACCATTGACGATGTTGATATCACCCACAAACCGGTGAATGTCCGCTCCGGCCTTGGCCTGGGTTATCTGCCACAGGAGGCTTCGGTATTTCGCAAACTTTCGGTGCGCGACAATATCATGGCCATCCTGGAGTTACGCCGCGAACTGGACCTGGACAGCCGCAACGAGACACTGCAAACGTTAATGGAAGAGCTGGGCGTTTCACACCTCGCGGATCAGATGGGCCAGGTGCTGTCAGGCGGCGAACGACGCAGGGTTGAAATTGCCCGGGCACTGGCGGCAAGGCCGAGATTCATCCTGCTGGATGAACCATTCGCAGGTATTGATCCGATTTCGGTCCGTGAAATCCAGGGAATCATCACCCACCTGACAAACCAGGATATCGGTGTGCTAATAACTGATCATAACGTCCGGGAGATGCTGGGTATTTGCCACCATGCCTACATCGTCAATGAAGGACAGATCCTGGCCGAAGGCGATGCGGAAACCATCATGGCCAACGAAGAAGTTCGCAAGGTTTATCTCGGCAGCGAGTTCCGCCTTTAGGGCCGGCTAAATGGCTAATCCATCACTACAACTCCGACTAACCCAGAAACTGGCGCTGGCGCCACAATTGCAACAGGCCATCCGCCTTTTGCAACTCAACCGTATAGAGCTACGTGAATATATCCAGGAACTGGTTGATACCAACCCACTGCTGGATCATGAAGAAAATGCGGAACAATCAGGCGAAAACCGGGAGGAAGTTTCCCTCGAAGCTGAAATGGCTGAAACCCGTAAAGCCGAAAGCGAACAGGACTATGCCTCTGACAATCTCGAAGGCGACCAGTGGCAAACGGATAGAGGGCAGGAACAATGGGCGGATAATACAGGCTGGTCCGATGATTTTTCCGAACGCCAGATTGCTGATACCAGCTCCGATTCTTTACGCGAGCATTTACTGGCACAGATTCGCCTGGCCCATTTCAGTGAACTGGACGCAGCCATCGCCACCGCCATTGTCTATGCACTGGATGACGATGGCTTCCTGGTAGATGACATCCCGATCATACGCGACAGCCTGTTGCCGGAACTATTGGTTGAGGAAGACGAGATTATTGCAGTCCTGCACCGGGTGCAGCGACTGGAGCCGGTTGGTGTTGCCAGCCGGGATACAGCTGAGTGCATCTGGGTTCAGTTGCGGGCTCAGCCGGCAGGCACAGCAGGCGTTGATCTGGCGCTACGCCTGGTACGTGATTACCTGAACCTGGTTGCAGCCAACGCCTATGAGGATATGTTGCGCGAGACCGGGGCGACTTCTGAAAACCTTAAACAGGCACTGGAGCTAATCAGGGGATTGGAACCACGGCCGGGTGCACGCTTTGACAACCGTCATGATGAATACCTGGTGCCTGATGTATATGTACGTCTGGATGGCGACGAATGGGTAACCACACTCAGCCCCGAAAGCAATCCCAGTTTGCGGCTGAATAAGTACTACATCACCCTGCTCCGCAAATCGGGCGGAAAAGACGCGGAATACCTGCGTGGCCGCTTACAGGAAGCACGCTGGTTACTTTCCAGTCTCGAGCTACGCAACCGTACCCTGTTGAAGGTATCCCAGTGCATAGTGGATACTCAGAAAGGTTTCCTGGCAGATGGTGAGATTGCCATGAAACCGTTAATTCTCAAGGAAGTCGCCGAGCATGTCGGTGTCCACGAGTCCACGGTATCAAGAGCAACTACGCGTAAATATATGCTGACCCCGCGGGGCATTTTTGAACTGAAATACTTTTTCTCCAGCCATGTGCGCACCGTCGATGGCGGCATTATCAGCGCCACTGCAACCAAGGCCAGAATTCAGATCATGATCGAAAACGAGCCTGCAAAACACCCGCTGAGCGACCAGGAAATTTCACAACTTTTACGCGAAACAGGTATTTGTGCCGCCCGCCGCACGGTTGCAAAATACCGTGAATCACTGGGCATCGGATCGTCCAGTGAACGCCGTCGTGCCAATCGCAGAATGGTAGAATTTTAGGATAGCAAAATCAGTAGCTGGTGTATAAACTTATAAATATAGCCATTAGAAATGAATCCGGGACCAACACCCATTGATGTGGTCCTGACTGGCCTTACATTAATCAGTAAGGATTAAACGAAAAGGAGAATGTTGATGCAGATTAATATTACCGGACATCATGTTGACGTCACGCCGGCACTTCGTGCTTATGTAACCGAGAAAATGCAGAAACTAACCCGCCATTTTGACCAGGTGAACTCAATTCACGTCATTCTTAATGTCGAAAAATTACAACAACAGGCCGAAGCCACTGTCAATGCCGGTGGACACACCATATTCGCTACAGATACCGCAATGGATATGTACGCTTCAATCGACGGTCTGATAGACAAACTGGACCGCCAGGTGCGCCGCTACAAAGACCGCATCACAGATCACCAGCATGTCAGGCATGAGCCGGTGGATCCGGACAGCGGGTTCTGAATCAACAACTATTGGTAATTAGTGATCACTGGAATTTAACAACTCACCATGCTTGATAGTGATTTACTCAGCCCGGGCCGCATTCTTGCGGGTGTCAGAATTAACAGCAGGAAGCGATTGCTCGAGTTAATCAGCGAAACCCTGGCCAATAAAAACAAGGAACTGAATTCGAGGGAAATCTTCGAGAGTCTCTGTGTTCGGGAGCAACTTGGCAGCACCGGCCTGGGTGATGGTGTTGCCATACCACACGGACTAATCAGCGGTACCCGGGATGTGGAAGCAGTTTTCCTGCGACTGATCAAACCCCTGCCTTTCGACGCCGATGACGGTATACCAGTGGACTTGATTTTTGCATTGGCAATTCCGAAAAATTGCACTGAAGATCATTCGAAATTACTGTCAAGTATCGCAGACCGGTTCAGTGATCCTGAACTGCTGGAACGCCTACGCAAAGCAGCAGACGCCAATGAGATTTGGCAATTACTTTCCAGTTCGCATTAATGGATAGCATCAGCCAGGATGTCATCATTGTCAGCGGTATGTCAGGTGGCGGTAAATCCACAGCGCTAAACGCACTTGAAGACCTCGGTTATTACTGCATAGATAACCTGCCGGGTGCCATGCTGCCGTACTTTGGTCCGCAGATTTCTGCCAATCCAGAACTGTACAGGAAAGTTGCCCTTGGCATTGATGCCCGCTCCCGTGAGTCCGATCTCCAGGTCGTGCTTGACTGGATGGCATCGCTGCGGGAAAACGGCTTTAATTGTAAATTGCTGTTTATAACAGCAGACAAACCGGTGCTGATCAAACGTTTCAGCGAAACACGGCGACGCCATCCGCTCACCGGCAGCAACAAGACCTTACCCGATGCCATAGAGAACGAAAGCCAACTACTGGAACCTTTGCGGCGCCACGCAAACCAGGTGATTGACAGCAGCAAGACCAATATCCATCAACTAAGACGCCAGGTATGGAATTTTGTCGACCGCGGTTCCAGCGGCCTGACCATCGTGCTGCAATCATTTGCGTTCAAACAGGGTGTGCCGCAAGACGTGGATTTCATGTTTGATGCCCGCATTCTTCCGAACCCCCACTGGCAGGATAGTCTCAGGGATCTGACAGGAAAAGATGAAGCCGTCAGCTCCTGGCTTGAAAACGATCAGCAAGTGCTGAAAATGACACAGGATATCCAGGAGTTCATGACTACATGGCTGCCTGCATTCCAGAATGCACAGCGCAGTTATGTGACCATCGGTATTGGCTGCACCGGTGGCAAACACCGTTCAGTCTATCTTGCTGAAAAACTGGCAAATTCACTTCGCAATGAACATGAAAACGTACTCGTGCATCACCGTGAGATGCCGTCCTGGAGTGATTCCTGAAGAGCATCCATACCTAGTGTAGTGTCAACCCTAGGTTATAGGGTTGACACTACACCAGTGTCAATCATACTTGGTACAATATGCGGGTTTTACGGGTCACAATGACAAAGTTTGGCGGCCCTCCCTGAATTTCATCAAAGGTTGACGATAATGATGCGGGAACATCAGCACGAAGAAAAAACAGCCCGCCACCTGGATCGCTTATCCGAAGCGCTGGACAGTGGTGTTCAGTCACAGGTCAAAAAACTGATTAACAGCCTCAACGGCGCTGAAATCGGTGACTTGCTCGAGTCATTGCCCCAGGCCAGACGACAGGCCGTCTGGGACCTGGTTAAAATCGACCTCGACGGTGACGTACTGGTCGAAGTTAACGATGAAGTACGTGCAGGTCTGATCCGTGATACCTCACCCGATGATCTGATCCAGGCCGTAGGCGACCTGGAAATCGATGACATTGCAGATATCCTCAACGATCTGCCGGACGCCGTTATCACCGAAATTCTGCACGCCATGGACAGGCAGGATCGCGAGCGACTGGCACAGGTCATGTCCTACCCGGAGGATTCAGCCGGCGGCCTGATGAACCCCGATGTTGTAACGGTGCGCCCGGATGTCAGCCTGGACGTGGTTTTGCGTTATTTGCGCGTACGCGGCGAGTTGCCGGAGGTTTTTGACCAGCTATTCGTCGTGAACCGCGCCGGTAAATACCTGGGTCAACTCAAACTCGCTGATGTACTGACCAAAGACCCCACCAGCCAGGTCACTGATCTGACCGATACATCAACCGATGCGATCCCGGTCGATATGCCTGCCAGCCAGGTCGCTATTGAATTTGAACACGATGACCTGGTATCAGCCCCGGTTACCGACCAGGACGGCCTGTTGCTGGGTCGGATCACCATCGATGACGTTGTTGACGTTATTCGTGAGGAAGGCGAACACATGATCCTGACCTCTGCCGGTCTGGATGAAGAAGACGATATGTTCGCACCGGTGATGCAATCCGCCCGCCGACGTTGGGTATGGCTGGGAGTGAACCTGATTACCGCATTACTGGCAGCCATTGTCCTGTATACCTTCCAGCCAACCCTGGATGAGCTGGTTGAGCTCGCCGTTTTATTCCCGGTAGTCATGAGCATGGGCGGCATAGCAGGCACACAAACACTTACTTTGATGGTCAGGGGTATGGCGACCGGGCAAGTCAGTGCCCGCAACTCCATGGCCATTCTGCGCAAGGAACTGGCAGTGGGCATACTCAATGGAATCGTATTTTCGATCATTGTCGCAGCCATTGCCTATTTTTGGTATGGCAACCCTGGACTGGGTCTGGTGATGGGCATCGCGATCATCGTAAACCTGGTAGCCGGGGCACTGGCGGGCGCGCTGATCCCGGTCATTTTAAAACGTATGTCCATTGACCCCGCCCTCGCCGGTGGTGTTGTACTGACAACCGTCACCGATGTTATCGGCATCTTCGCCTTCATCGGCCTGGCCAGCTATGTGCTGCTCGCCAATTAGGCGCTGATCAAAGGCCCCGGGAAAGATCGTCCATCATGCAGATACTTCTGATCACGCAGGAGCCGCCGTTAAGGCCTGATACCGTCGCCACAGGAAATGCCATTCGCAGCGCACAACTTGAAGGATCTTTGCAGCGTGCAGGTCATGACATCTCGCATACATGGCTGGATAAGAACGAAGGCACACACCCGGATGCATTCCACAGCCGTGATGAATTACAGGCAAGCATCACCCGCCGGCAGCCGGATGTCATCCTGGTTTCATACTGGGAATTGCTGGAGTTGCTACCATTCGAGTTGCGGCAACCGGTTATCCTGGATTTTGTCGCACCCAGGCCGTTCGAAGAACTCTATGAACGCCCGGAGCGGGTCAGCGCTGAACTGCAGCGACTGCAGAGCAACCTGTCAAAGTGCGACGTACTGTTAACCGGTAACAAATCACAACGCGACCTGCTGTGGTTTACCCTGCTGCAGGCAGGATTTGACCTGCGCGGCCATGAACCGGTGCTGGTCGTACCCTTGGCATCAGAACCTGCCGGTAAACCGGAGTCCGATCCCCTCAGCAACGGCTGGACCCTGGTCAGCGGTGGTGTCCACTGGCCGTGGCGAAACTCTGAGGTTTACTGGCAAGCCATCCAAAGCATGAAGGATGAGCCGGAATCCGATGCACCGCGCCTGGTTTTGTTTGGCGGACCTTACCGCTGGCAAGATGAGAGACAAAGTGAGAGCGGGAATCGTTCGAGAGGGCGGCCTGGGCCGGTAGTAACCGGTCGTGAAGGTAGCCCGGCCCAGGAGGAAACACCCCAATACCGTGGATCGGACCAACCGGCAACAGATTATCAAACCCAGGGGCTTGCGCCCTACTCCCACTTCAGTCGCTTCCTGCTGGAATCCGCACACATCGGTTTGGAAGTCGCACAATCAAATATTGAACGAAAATATAGCCAGTCGTTCCGGTCACTGGAATTTCTGCGTCACGGCTTGCCCTTAATTTGCAATGACTACCTGCCAATAGCCGAACTGGTCAAACAATATAAAGCCGGCTGGACCGTGGAAGGACCAGAGGATATTGCCGGATTATTACGCGATATCATGAAACAGCCCGATGAATGGAGAACCCGTTCAGAGAATGCACTGCGCCTGGTAGAAGAGGTACTGAATCCGGACATAGCAGCCAAACCCTTACTGGACTGGCTTGAAATGCCAGAAAAATCCTCTAAATTGCCCATTCAACAACAAAGTTCATCCGTGGTTCTTGGCAAACCGCCCTGGCCGGAACGGCTCAGAAGGCAGGCCCGCTTACTCAGACGTGTCGGCCTCGGTCGGCTTTTCCGAACTGCGTCAAATACCGGTCAAGGCGACAATATCCTGATCGTTACACGCAGCGATCTGTTTCCAGCCGATCACGGCGGAGCGGTAAAAATCGTCGAAACCGCACGTGGTTTATCGCAACATGGCCGCAAAGTAGGTATTGTCAGTGATGACCGCAAGCACTGGTGGTTATTCGAGAATGGTCAAAAAACGCAATGCAGCTTACCTTTCTGGTTACGTCTGCTGAGCTTGCCACGCTCTTTAACCCGTCTTTTACATTTCACTAAAGACCTGCCCGAAAGCAACAGCTTCTTATATCTCCCACTGACAGACAGCAGTTTCTTCTGGCATAGCCTGTATGTTGGCAGGCAACTGAATGCCGGTATCCTGCAGGCCGAGTTTCCGGCCTATGCAAAACCCTGTATCGAAGCCCGGGAAATCCTCAATGCAGCGGTCGTTCTGGTAGAACACAATGTTGAATATGCTCGACTCAAAGCACAGGTGACCGAACTTACCGATGAGCAATTCAGAAACCTGCAGACCATTGAAATTGATCTGTGCAACCGCTCCGATGCGGTCATCTGCGTGTCGGATAACGACCGCCAGCGCCTACTCAGTGATGGTGTGAAGCACGAGTTGCTCAATACCATTCCACATGGATTTAATCCCGAGCCATACAAACTGCCGGCAAAGGAGTCGTTAAGAAAAGACTTCGGATTGCCGGATGAAGCAATACTCATCGCTTTCCACGGAACATTTTCCTACCCGCCCAACCGTGATGCATTACAGGTTTTTGCCCAGATCCTGTTGCCACAACTGGAAAATAGCCGACACAAATTTCATATCATTGCCATTGGGCGTAACCCACCGTCTGAAAATCTGCACCCCAATATCCATTTCACCGGAAGTGTTGATGAGGTCGGCCCCCGGCTGAAAGCCTGTGACCTGGCCGTCATCCCATTACGGGAAGGTGGCGGCACCCGGATGAAAATCATCGATTGTTTCGCTGCCGGACTGCCCGTTATCAGTACCTCAAAAGGCATTGAGGGTATTCCTGTAATCAATGGGCGCGAGGCTATAATCTGCGATGACTGGCTGAGTATGGCAAATGAAATAATGGCACTGGCCGAATCAGAAGAATACCGGAACCGCTTATCCAGCGCCGCCCTGAAATTTGCCGCCGAAATGGACTGGAAAAGTATCGCCAAACGCTATCTCGACATTTTTTCTGCTATCCGGCGGGTACCAAAGTGATAAGCAAAGTGTTTCATGTCATGATTCGTGCTGACGCTTGCACAACACGGATTGAGCAATATGAATAATCTTTCTGAAACAGCGGTAGATATCAGGGAGGTTTCCGGGAAACAGGCGCTAAATACTTTTATTCGGGTTCCCTGGAACATTTACAAAGATGACCCGAACTGGGTGCCACCACTGATTGTCGAGCGCAAGGAAGCGTTCTCACCCAAACACCCGTATTTCAAACACGCAGTTTGGAAGGCCTGGATCGCATATCGGGATGGAAAACCAGTCGGACGTATTTCAGCACAGGTCGATGAGCTACACCAACAACAGTATGACAGCAAAACCGGGTTTTTCGGATTAATCGAAGCACCAGATGATGATGAGGTTTTCACAGCATTATTTGAAACTGCTGAAAACTGGCTGCGTAGCCAGGGTATGCAACAGATTTCCGGTCCTTTCAACCTCGGTATCAACCAGGAAGTTGGCATTCTGGTCGACGGATTTGATACTCCGCCTTATGTCATGATGGGCCACTCACCACGCTACTACGATGCTGCCATCAAACGTTGCGGCTACCAACAGGCACAGGACCTGCTGGCCTATGAATTGGACTCCAGCACCCTCACGATACCCAGGGTTATGCAGGCCCTGATCAAAAGAAGTGGCGAACGAATCCAGATTAGAAACCTGAATCGAAAAAACAAGGATGCCGAACTGGAAGTGATGCGTGACATTTTCAATGATGCGTGGCAAGACAATTGGAATTTCGTACCATTCACCCGTGAAGAATTCGCCATAGTTGGCAAAGAATTGCTGATGATCGTGCCAAAGGATTTCATCCAGATCGCTAATATTGATGGCAAAGACTCTGCATTTGTTGTCTTGCTACCCAATATTAACGAGGTTATTGCAAATTTGAACGGTCGTCTGCTGCCCTTTGGATGGGCCAAACTTCTGTGGCACCTGAAAGTAAAATTCCCCAAATCAGGCAGGGTACCGCTGATGGGCGTCAGGCAAAAATACCAGAACACCCGCTTTGGACCAGCGCTGGCATATATGACCATCAAGGGTGCAATGGATGCTGGTAAAGCCAAGGGGCTTAAGCGTGCGGAAATGTCCTGGATACTGGATCACAACCACGCTGTCAGGAATATTATTGAAAGCATAGGCGGCGAAATCTCAAAGCGTTACCGCATGTACGAAAAATATTTGTAACTCGTTCTGTACGGCGACACCCATCTATTTTTTGGTCACTTGAGTTTTACTTAGCTGCAGCCCTTCGGGTTTTTAGAATCTTATCAGCGAGAATGACATCACCGGCGTTATCAACATCTATAGGCGCATCTGCATATGGCATGTGAACCAACTTGAGATCAATTCCCCAGCGCTTGGACAGGCGTTTGAGCAGGGTGTCGATAGTTGCTAATTTGTACTTGTATAAAACCATGAAAACAAAACCAAAGGCCTTCAGGATACGTTGCGGATTTTTACCAAACTGACCACCACCTTCGAATGATTTAGTCGCAGCAAGCGCCTTTTCGGTCATCAACGCATATAGATTACAACTCGACCAACCGCCGCCTTTTATATTATAAAACGCACGTTTGCCTTCCGGGTATGCATTCAGGATGACCTGCGCAGGTGTCATGGCAATGCCCGCATCGGGTTTAGTGGCAAATACCTCTTCACAGAAGTAATCGATCATTTCCGTTGTGTGAAGAGCATTATCGGCCGTTGTAATAAGCATCGGAAAAGGATTTGCGATGTCTTTGGCTGCCCCCATAACAGATAAAAATAGATTTTTGTGACTTTGCACAAACTGGATCTCACCCTTCTCATACAGCTCTTTTACAAAAGGCACGCTATCGAGTAAATCTTTGTTTTCCATTGAAATAAATATGCGGTCTACATATTTTGATGCCTTAATTTCCCGTACCACACGTTCCAGCATGATCATCCCATCAAGTGTGATCAGACATTTGTGGCTTACATTTTGGGTCTGTGCAACGACATCTTCCGAGCCAAGTCGGCTTGCAGCGAGAATGAGTACAGTTATTTTATTTGTTTCTGGCATCGTCTTGGCCTTTTTTATTGGTCTGATTTTAAGTTTTATGACGCTCTGAGACTGGCCATCAAAGGCTTGATGTCCTGGTTGTTTCTTAAGTTCGCCAGCATATTTTTGATTGATGATAACTTATCCGCCGGTATGTGATTGCTTGCGCAGGCATCAAATTTTGTTACTAATTGCGTATCGGTCAAAGGTGCAGTTGTGCTGCCGACAGGCATGCTCACAGATGTTGACAGTGTGCTGCCATCCAACAGGGTCACATGCACTTCGGTTGGAAACTCCGATTCCATCTTTTCTACAAATTCCTTACGCGTAATCGGTAACAATGCTTGAATATCTGCATCCATGATGACGTCATCCGCATATTCTGCAATCCCCGCCCTGCCGCGCAGCAATCCTACTGCCATGCCATATTCAAGACTGAATTTCGCCTGCCTGCTGTTGACCGGCTTCTCATACATCAGGTTGCGAAGGTGACTTGCAGGTGCCCGCACGAAAATTTCCTTGACGGTTTCAGCTGTGAAGCCATGCCTTTCGCGCAACTCCAGAAGCCCGTCCAGTGACCGGTGCACACTGCCGCAGTTTGGAAAACGTTTCACTTTCAGGCCATACTCTTCAATCATCAGCGGCGAGCCGATATCCTCAGTGGCAAAAGTTACCGTCTGGCCATACTCGACCTTACCAACCATGCTTGCACGTAAACTTTCAACGTCCGGGCCCACCATCAATGTGCCCATACCGGTGCTGCTGTGCAAGGTCTGATCTCCCGCAGTAATACCCGCTTCTGCGAACAGGGCAGCCTTGACCGCACCGGCAGCAGCAAAGCCCGCGTGCAGAGGTTTTGTCATGGTACCGAATTGACTCATAAACCCGCCACACATGCTGGTTGCCAGTGAGATTGCGTGGGCTGTTTCAAATGCGCTCAGACCCAGCAGGCGTGCGCACCCGGCAGCGCTGCCAACGGTACCGACAGTAGCGGTTGCATGCCAACCACGATTTCGGTGAAAAGGGTTTAGCCCTTGTCCAACACGGCCAATGATTTGCAGGCCTACGATATAAGCGTCCAGCACAGCTGCACCCCGTAAACCGCGGTCTTCCGCCAGCGCTAAAAGAGCGGGTGCGAGTACCGCCGTTGCATGTGCCTTGGCCGGATCAAAATTATCATCAAAATCGATCGCGTGCGCTGCGGTACCGTTCACCATGGCTGCCATCGGTACTGACAGGCCCGCTTGAAAACCAACGGCAGAACATTCTCCATTGCCCCAGCTTTTTGCCAGCGCATAGACTTTCCTGCTAACGGTTTCAGGTGCACCGGCGATCATCACAGCGGTGACATCGGTGAACGCATTTCCCGCACGCTCAATAGCCAGTTCTGACCATTGATCATCTACGCCGGTGACCCACCCGGCAAAGGCGTGGAGCGGGTTTTGCAAGTCCAATTTCATATTGTTTGTCTGTCTTGCCGTTTTGTCTCTTGAATTAACCTGTCGTCAGTCGACAGGTGGGATCTCTATCATCACACCATCAACACCACCTGCCCAATAACGGTTGGAGTCGATATCATATTTGATAACCGTACTTTGTATCACTTCACCACCCAGCTTAAGTTTTGCACCGCCTTTCAACTCCAGCGTATTGGTAGCTCTCAGATACTCCATAACCGACGCCTCGGCCTCCACGGTATCCTCTCCATCACCATCATTCCGGGTGATAAAGAATCGCGCAGGTGACCCTTCGAGTAAGACTTTATCCGGTCTGTCAGGCCGACCATAAACCGTCGCTTGCACAGCTTCCAGTTGCCACTCACTGCTATGCATTAAAAAGTGACCATAAAAATGCAGGATGCCGGGTTGTAAATCCTCGTAGGCTTCATCTGCACTGATATTTATCGTTTCAAGCCTGTTTTCATCCAATAGTAATGCGTAACCGGGTGAAATTATCGCGGCTATTAGTATAATCAGGCAGCCAGGGGCAATTTTTAACATGCAAAACTCTTGCTGTATGACATCAGGCTGGCTGATCATAACAAGTACGGCTTATCACAGTGTGAAATGAAAAATAAAAGTCCTAATAAATATTCAAATTTTTCCTGGAGACAGGCCTTGATACCAATCCGGGCATGTACCTGAAGTTATGATTATTGATCGTTACCTTATTCGCGAGGTTGTACAACCATTACTTGCCATATGCACAGCGCTTTTGGCTATTTTTATCACCTTCAGCCTTAGCCGGTTTCTCGTAGATGCTGATGCAGGTCTGTTGCAGCCCATTGAAGTTGCACAGCTAACGATTCTCAAATCCCTGATTTCACTCGACGTTCTGTTGCCACTTAGTTTGTACCTGGCAGTGCTGACCGGACTTGGGCGTCTTTATACCGATTCCGAAATCTATGCCATGCGTGCGGGTGGCATCTCCGAAACCCGCCTGTTGCGACCCATTATGCGTCTGACATTTACCGTCGCTATCGTCGTTGCCTTGCTTTCAGGCTGGGTAAGACCATGGGCTTATGCTCAATCGTATGTAATCAAGGCCAGGGCAGAGGCATCTGCCCAGACATCCAGGATACGGCCTGCACGGTTTTATACCTTTGGTGAAAGTGAGCGTACGGTATTTATAGAACACATAGCTGAAAATGGCAGTGATCTGGAAGGTATTTTTATTCGCACACGAAAGGAAAATGACCTGCAGGTCATTACAGCGTCCAGTGGTATATTCAATTATCTTGCAAAACCAATGTTTCACAGCCTTCAACTCGCTGATGCACAGGTTTTTCGAAAGGTGCGTGATGGCACCGATTATTCAGCACAATTCGACTCTTTTACCTTGTGGCTACCCGTACAAACACCGCAGGAACCGGGTTACAAAGTCAAATCAGCCCCGACCGGCAGCTTGAAAGCCTCTCTTGATCCTGAAGAACGGGCAGAATTTCAATGGCGTTTGTCCACACCGGTATCAGCGTTGCTACTTGCACTGGCGGCTATCCCGCTAAGCCGCAGCCGCCCCAGGCAGGGGCGTTATGCCAAGATGCTAGTAGCACTGGGCATATATGCGGTTTACTTTAACCTGCTGGATGTCAGTCGTAGCTGGGTGGAACAGGGAAGTCTCAGCTTTATCTGGTGGGTACCCGGGTTGCTGGGATTGCTTGTGGCCGGCTTATACTTACCTGTGATCCGCAAAAAGAAAAGGCTGCAGCATGCGCAGAATTGACCGCTATATCATGCAACGATTCCTGGCAGGTCTGCTGCCGGTATTGTTGCTGCTGTTGGCCTTGTTCAGCTTCCTGGCACTTGCCGAAGAACTGGAAGATGTCGGCAGGGGCAGTTTCACGTTGCCGGACGCCTTGATGGTTGTACTGCTGACCACACCCAAGCGTATAGTGGATCTGCTACCGGTTACCACGCTGCTGGGTGGCTTACTGGGTCTGGGTGCCATGGCCAATCACCGTGAGTTGATCGCCATACGCACCAATGGCTTATCCAAACAACACATTGCGCAGATCGTGACCGTACTGGCCGTCTTTCTTGGAATTTTTATAACCGTTTTACAGTTTTCTGTAGTTCCCGCATTTGAAAGGGAAGCAGCACAGCTGCGTGGCAAGTCCCTGGAAGGTGCGGAAAGGGAACCGGGACGTACCGGGGGACTCTGGACCAGAAATGGGGCCTACTTCATACATGTAAATGAAGTGAAGTTTGACCGCGCCCTGGTTGATATAGAAATCTATGCCATCGATGAGCAAGGCCGCTTATCGCAGTTAGTACAGGCGGACAGAGCAGATTATGCTGGCAATGGAACATGGCTGCTGAGCGGCGTATTGAGCAGTGAACTGGCGCGAGCCCAGGTAAAGGAAACCACACAATCCACTCTGCAGTGGCAAGACCTTTTGTCCGCAGATCAGGCGTCGGTACTGATGTTACCGCTGCAGGCACTGGCACCAAATGACCTGGTCAAAATGATTGCACATCTCAGGCAGAACCAGCTTGATACCCATGAATATGAGATTGTGCTCTGGCAGCAGATCAGCCTGCTGCCCGGACTGCTGGCCATGGCCTTGCTATCACTGCCCTTTTTACTTGGTTCAGTCCGCTCAGTTTCAGCCGGTCAACGGGTCATGATTGGCGGCATGATTGGTATTGGTTTTTACCTGGTACAACAACTTAGCGGTCACCTTGCCGGTATACTGGGCATGAACCCTCCGCTGGCGATGCTAACGCCGCCACTATTACTGCTGGCCATAGCCATTACAGCCATTCGCCACCGAACTTTGTGAGACCACTCGCAATTAATATGAGCACTAACAGCCATCAGACAATTCCGGATTCCAGTGATGGTGAGCATCCACCCACTGTATTGTCAGAAGACGCAGGTCTTGAGTCTTTGCTTGAAGAGATCAAACATAAACACGGCGATGCCCTGCTGGCGATACTGGTTTATGGCTCCTGGTTACGGGGCAAGCGCGATACCATGCTGGATTTTTATGTGCTGGTGGAGGATTACCATACACTTGATTCAGCCTGGCAGGGTTGGATGTGTAGCTTGCTACCACCCAATGTTTACCACATTCACCACAAAACAAATGATACCGGGGCAGAAGGTCAGGAGCTGCGGGCCAAATATGCCCTGCTGACACTCAGCCGTTTTCGCCATGCGATGCAAAACGATTTCCACTCCTATTTCTGGGCACGTTTTGCACAACCCTGCAAAGTACTTTATGTCCGGGATGACGCTACGCGCTCTGTCCTGACAGATGCATTAAACAGTGCGTCAACAACATTTGTACAACGGGTATTACCCGCTATGGGCGATTCGTTCATCAGCGAAGAGTTATGGACTCATGGTTTATCACTAACCTATCAATGCGAACTGCGTACGGAAAGCAATAACCGGGGAGAGTCAATATATGCATATAACCCTACATACTATGACCGTATAACAGCCTCATTCGCCCGGAAAAACCCGACACCTTCAAAGTCCGGACCCGACGGCATGTACTGTAACCAAAGCAGCAGTAACGCCAGGAGATTCTCAGCATTTACCTGGTGGCTGCGTCGCATGCAGGGCAAATTACTGTCCGTACTACGTCTGTTCAAAGCTGCATTCACTTTTAATGAACCACTGGAATACCTGTTGTGGAAAATTGAACGTCATACCGGTCTCTACATCGAACCCAGTCAACGACAGCTCAAACATCCACTGATTTTTTCCTGGCCTTTGTTGTGGAAACTTTACCGCCAGGGGGCCTTCCGATAGTGGCAAAAAATGCAACCGGACGGGTTCTGAAGAATTTTGGTGTCGTGCTCCGCGGACAGGGGATTGCTGCGATCTTCACGCTTGTAGCTACGGTATTAATGGCTAATGCCCTGTCTGCTACCGAATTTGGCCTCGTAATCCTCCTGCATACCTACGTGCTTGCAGTGCGGGGTTTTCTGAACTTCAGAACCTACGAAGCTATCGTGAGATTTGGTGTTCCGTTGCATGAAAATGGTGAAAATAAAAATCTCAAACGGTTGTTTCGCACCACCACGCTGATTGACATGTCATCCGGAATTGTCGCCACGCTGGTGGGTATTGGAGCAGCTTCAGTTGCCGGCGTATTTCTGCACTGGGATGACCGGATGATCTCTCTGGCCGCTCTTTACAGTCTGGTGATGTTGACCACCGTCGCCAACACACCCAATGGTATTTTGCGACTCTACGATCGCTTTGATGCACTCAGTGTTTTTTACATGGTGGGACCGGCAATCCGTGTCACAGGTGTGTCCGTCGCCTGGATGATGGACGCCAGTATGTATGTATTCATCTCCATTTGGGCGACCGCTTATGTGCTGGAAAATAGCTGGTTATTTATCCGTGGACACCTGGAGCTCAAAAAACATATCAAATACTCAATTTGGCAAGGCATGGGTTGGCGTGGTGAGAACTGGCGGGAAACGCTCAAAACCACTCGCGAGTTTCGACACTTCATGACTGTCTTATACTGGCAGACCAACATTGATCTGCTACCAAAACACCTGTCTGTTCTTCTCGCCGGCAGCTTGCTGGGACCGGCTGCTGCCGGCATGTTCCGGTTAGCACGTGATTTCTCCAGCATTTTGACCAAACCGGCCATGATGCTACGCGAGGTGCTGTTCCCCGACCTGACCCGCATTTTACATACTGAGGCAGAAGGGTTTTATGAACTGGGTTTTCGTGCCGTCAAGTTAGCGGGGGCTGGTGGCCTGATACTCGTTTTACTTTCAATACCTTCGGCTAAACCACTGCTGGGTCTTATCGGACCTGAGTATACTGAAGCCGCGACCGTTCTATCGCTATTGCTACTGGCGGCAACCTTTGAGCTCGCCGGTTCGCCGCTGCGTGCTGCTGCATACGCCATGGGCAAGGTTGCAGCTATCCTGCGCATCCATCTCCTTAGTATTTTAATTTATCTTGGCCTGTTCTACATACTGGCACCGGTCATGGGCTTGCCAGGACCAGGTATAGCTGCCTGTACTGGTACTTTGTTAACGCTGCTATTAATGCTGAGGTTGGTCAAAAAAACGTAGGTCAAACTTACTTTTCTGCACTACAAATCTGCAAACTTCTCAATAATGGTACTGATCTGTTCCGGGCGATGTGCCGCACTGATGCTGCAACGTAAAAAACTGGCACCACCGGGTGTGGCCGGGGGCAGCATCATGTTGACGTATACACCGTCTTCCAACAACCGATTCCAGTTGGTCAATGCTGATTCCCTATCCTGGCAACGAACCGCGATGACCGGACTGATCTCCGGCCCAAGCTCAAAGCCCAGTTTTTGCAAACCACTGTAAAGCGCTCTTGCATTTGACCACAGTGCCTCTTTCAATTCTGGCCGTGTGCGCAACTGGTGGAGGGCCTCGCGGGTGGTGGCCATCACTGCAGGGCTGGGTGAAGCTGTGAACATAAATGGTCGGGAAACATAGCGAAATAATGCCAGTACATCGTGTTTACTGGCACAAAAACCACCCATCGCTCCCAGGCTTTTGCTAAAAGTTCCAACAATAAAGTCAACCTTGTCCAGTACACCCTGCGCTTCGGCCACGCCACATCCGCGCTCGCCATAAACACCCAGGGAGTGTGCTTCGTCGACTAACAGATTCGCACCAAAGCGCTCTTTGAGCTCCGCGATTTCCGCCAGCGGTGCACAATCGCCCAGTACGCTATACATGCCCTCGACAACAATCAGGCAACGACTGGTACGTTCCTTCAATCGTGTCAGGCGACGTTCCAGGCTTTGCATATCATTGTGTCTAAAACGATAGATGTCCGCACCACTCATGCGGCAGCCATCATAAAGACTGGCGTGGGCATCAGAATCCAGCAGTACCACATCACCCTTGCTCAGCAGTGCTGTCAGTACACCAAGATTGGCGGCATAACCTGTTGAAAAAACCATGGCTTTGGAGCATTGGAAAAAATCAGCCAATTCCGCTTCAAGCTGACCGTGTGCTGCATAACTGCCATTGGCCATACGCGAACCGGTTGTTCCAGTACCCTGTGTTTGCATCGCGCTCACACCAGCAGTGATGCAAGCTGGATCAAATGTCAGGCCCAGGTAATTATTGGTGCCTGCCAGAATGATTGTGCGGCCTTCCACAACGGCTTCTGTCGCAGAGTTGATGGCATCGAACACAACGCCTGTTGGGTCTTTACCCACATTTTCCAAGCCTGATTTTAGCTGCTCTGTAACAGAAAATTTTTCCAGAAGTGTCATCCCGGACTATTCCTCGCGTGCTGCGATGACTACACCGGCAAGGTCATTGATGGTCTGAATATTTGACAGGCTTTCAAGATCAATAGCGACATCGAAATGATCTTCCACTTCCAGCATGAACTCCATTACCTGGAAGGAATCCAGCTGCAAATCTGCCACCATGTTGGTGGTAGCTGAAATAGTCTTCTTACTTGACGGTGAATTCACCCAGTTATTTTCGAGGTATTCAGTCAGGATTTCAGCGAGATTTATGCTCACTGCTGCAGTCGAATTATTCAATTGATGAACCTCCAGAGAATTGGAGATTGTATCGCAGACCTGTGCGCTGTCAACCTAATGACCCAAGATCAACCCGGCGATGCACTAGGAGCCTGTCGGATTTAACATGATCTACTGCGGAAAAGCCGAGTTTGGCCAGATTCTCCGCTCTTTTGCGTCAAATAGCGGTGCTATTCTCCTTAAAAGATCGAAAAATCTGACTCAAATCGACTTTCCCTCGCTACGATCGGCCAAACCCGACAGGCTCCTAGTTTTCTGTGTCAAATAATCGTTGCGCACCCTGCTTCAAATCCAAACGCGGCTTCCAGCCTGTAGTTTCTGTGAAGCTGCTGTTGTCGCACAACCAATCCGGCTGAATGAGTTCCCTTACTTTGCCCGGCGTCAACATCGGTTTATAACCCAGTACTGAAGCGAATAACAGATTTGTCCTGGCCGTGATATCCAGGAGTAAACGCGGCACAGCCAGTCGCCGGTATTTCCCGTCGCTGACTGCTTGACCGATCGCTTCCCAGCTATACCCACCAGGCGTGCCATCATCTATGGCGTAGGTTTTATGCAAGCACTCCTGAGATACAGACAACCAGCAAACCATGGCATTGGTCAGATCATCAACATGTAACAGGGACAAGCGCTGATCACGCGGGCCGGCATGTGCCAGCAGGCCTCGCCGAATCATTTTCAATACCGGCAACATTTCCCGGTCTCCAGGTCCGTAAACCGCAGAGGGTCGTAATATTGTCCAGGGCAATAAGGGTTTGCCTTGCAATAATTGTTCACCTTCATACTTACTGCCAGCATAATCGGATACGTTTGGCCGGCTTGCCGCCAGTGAGGACAACAATAATATCGGTGGTGTATTACCGGTGGAATGATGTACCTGCTCCAATGCTTCCAGCATCGCCTGGACACCCTTGATATTCGCGGTAGCAAAGTCGGCGGGATTGCTGCCCCTGACACTACCCGCACAATAAATCACTGCACTGCACTCGGCAACGATGGCACTTAGCTTGTCGACATCTGTAAGACCGACAGGAACCTGTTCGCAGCCTTGCGGTATCCGGCTATCGGGTATTTTTTCCGGGCGGACCATAACCCGTACGCTGTGGCCCTGCTCCAGTAGCGTGGATACCAGGCGTTGCCCGATAAAACCGGTTGCACCGGTAATGAAGATGGATGGAGGGGAAGCCTGCAAATCAGGCAGGCTGTTTATCGCCTACCCTGGCCGCCGACTGCTCAACATCCTGCAAGGTCTTGCGCGCAAGAAAGTCCTGCTTGGACTGGGACCTGGAAAGCTTGCCGGAAGATGTTCTGGGCAATGTTCCGCGTGGGGTCAGATCAATCTGTACGTTGATTCCAAAATGGGCATGGATGGAACGGGAGATTTCTTCAACAATGTGCAGACGTATATCTGCATCCTTTTCCCTGGTTTCGACAACCAGTACTGCCTGTTCTTCCTGACCGCCCGTGGTAATGGAAAACGCGGCAACTCCACCAAACTTTACACCACCGGTCTTTTGGGCCAGCACTTCCAGATCATAGGGCCATATATTTCGGCCCTTGATGATAATGACATCTTTACTACGCGAGGTAATGATCACGTGGTCACCAATACGGTAGCCGATATCGCCGGTTTTCAACCAGCCATCGTCTGACAGTACTGCATCGGTGGATGATTCATCTTTAAAATATCCACGCATCACACTCGGACCTTTCAGATAGATATGTCCGCAGTTACGATCCCCCAGTTCAACGCCATTGTCATCCAGGATTGAGAACTCAAACCCGGGTAGAAGCTTGCCACAATCCACATAAGCCGAAGTGGCGATAGCATCACCGTTTGAAGGTCTTGCTTCACCGCTCTCAGCCATAAGCTTTCTGTCAACCACATCGACACTCAGACCTTCACCTAAAGGCGCAAAACTGGTTGCCAGCACGCATTCCGCCATGCCATAACAGGCAACAAAGGCATTCTTATCAAAACCACTGGGTTCAAGGATTGCCGCAAATTCTTCCAGCGGTTCCGGATTGATCCGTTCGGCACCGACACAGGCCGCCCGCCATTTGCTTAGATCATAGCTATCGACGTCAGCTGGTCGTAAACGTTTGGCACACAGGGCATAACCAAATGTGGGTGCAGAAGAAATCGTACCACCATTGTCAGACAGTAATTTCAGCCATAACCTCGGGCGCATCGCGAATGTACGCGAACCCAGATAATCAACTGACAACTGGCCAATCAATGGGACCAGGATAAAACCAACCAGGCCCATATCGTGATAAAAGGGTAACCACGACACAAACCGGTCATTCGCGTCCAGCTTCAGCCCGTAACGGGCAATTTCCATCAGGTTGTTCAATACTGTTTTTTGCGTGACTTCGACACCACGCGGGAAGCTTGTGCTACCGGAGGTGTATTGCAGATAGGCTGGATCGTCCGCACCCAAAGGTACGAACTCAATATCAGCCTCGGGCAGAGCATCAAATTCGCCCTGCGTACCAGCCATCAGCAAATCAAGACCCTGTACTGCTTCCGCCATGAAATTGGCATGTGAATCAGGTGTAACCACGATTGATGCACCGCAGCTCTTTAACATCCGCCGTACCTGGCTTACATAAGCACCGTGCGCACCCAGTTGAATACCGGCAGGCAATGCAACCGGAATCAAACCTGCATACTGGCAGGCGAAGAAGAAGCGGTGAAACATGGGCTCTGTTTCGGCAATGATACCAACCCGTGCGCCACGCTGACAGCCAAGACCAAGCAGACGTCGCGCCAGCTTCATGGCCTCGTCACGTAATTCTGAATACGGCAATACCGCAGACAAGTGTCCGCGGCCATCGTAAAAATTATACCCGGTATTTCCTTGTGCAGCGTACTCAAGCACTTCCACCAGGTTGGAGTACCCGGTAATTTTAATCGCTAAGGATTTATTGGTACACGTTGGATTCATAGACATTTGTTACAACGCATCCATGTACTGGCTTGTATCAAAAAGGTGTGATTTTCCACCAATAGGGCCTCTATTTAATTTTATTGCTTGTCGGTTTATCAAAAACCACAAGCCTGTTTCTTTCCCCACCCATGCTCAACACAACCGATTTTCGCAAACTTAGCTTTGTAAGTTGTTAATTAAATGCAAATTTGCCATTTAATTTCACCATGTGTTATGGCAAAGCTAAATTTTGAGACCGGTATAACGGCACAATTCTAACAAAGTACACCGCATAATAGTTATTTACGGTCACTTTAATATTCTTGCATGCTATAAAGCACCTGGTCCCAAATCGCAGATGACACACCAAAACCTTTGTTGGTATCCCTGTAATGATTGTCCAGGTGATGCTTCCAGAGCTTTTTAAGGCAGACATTTTCAGGCACCCGCGCATGATGAATATTGTAATGTGTCATGTCAGCATCAAGGCATACCCCTTGATATAAGCCGGTAATACGGCAAACTACCACCCCATGACGATAGCAATTTGGTTAACCGTAGTTTCTATCTGCCTGCTCGGTGCCATGTCGCCGGGACCCTCACTGGCCGTGGTGCTGCAACAGACCCTCAGGGGTGGACGCCGGATGGGGTTGGTTGCTGCAACCACCCACGGACTCGGCATCGGCCTTTACGCCCTGCTTTGTATTTCAGGCATCGCTATCATGATAACCACCTCCCCGGTGTTATTTACTGCGCTGCAATGGTTTGGCGCAGCTTATCTGTTGTGGCTGGGTATCAAGGGCCTGCGCGCCCGTGCCGTGTCACATGCAGCACTGTCGGAATCACCGACCACGGGCAGTGCAGCGCGCAATGGTTTCCTGGTGGTATTTCTGAATCCAAAAGTGGCTGTATTTTTTATCGCCCTGTTTAGCCAGGTAATTGGCAGTGAAACCACCTGGCTGGAAAAACTTGCCTATGCCGCAACTGCCTTGTTCATCGATATGGCCTGGTACATGATCGTCGCCTGGTCTTTCTCCAACCCACGCTGGCTGGGTTACCTGCAAAAAAATGTTGTCTGGCTGGAGCGTGTCTTTGGAGTGATCCTGATCGCCCTGGCAGCACGCCTGTTGGCGGGCAGCATTATCAACTGATTATTGATCTTTCTTTTTTTTGGCTACATTGTCACGCAAATAAACAGGTTGAGCCTGCTCTGCTGGTAGTGCTTCATGGGTTAGCAACCAGTTCTGTGCCAGCTTGAGCACAGATGAAGCTTTGGGCCATACATCAGAACGGATGCCGGCCAGTTGTCCAGATAAGCTGTCCAGGGCTTCATAGCGATCAAACCCAATGCCGATACCATAGGTTTCAGAACCGGCTGGTACTATGACATCTTCCGGACCACAAACCTTTTCTCCACCTACCGGAATCATGATTCCGTTTCTATTTGCTTCAAACGCGCCGGTAAAAACCTCTTTCATGCGCGCATCCAGCGCGACTAGCGCCGAATTGATCCCTTCATTGAACGCGGTTTGAGCGGTGGCTGCGAGACTGGAAACAGGTATTACCGGCAGATCTGACGCCCATGCCAACCCCTGCACCACACCAATGCCGATACGCAGGCTGGTAAAGCTTCCCGGACCACGACTGAAAGCAATGGCATCAAGCGAGGCAAAACTGATTTCAGCCTCTGCGAGTAATTGCTCTACCCAGGGCAATAATAATTCTGCATGCTGTCGTGGCGCGTGTTGGTAACGCTCCAGCACCTCACCATTAAGATCGAGGGCAACGGACACGGTCTCTGTTGCTGTTTCAATCGCCAGTAGATTCATTCTTAAAAAACTCCACTACGGCATCCCGGTCCAGTGTTTGTAACATGGGTGGGAGACTCTCCAGGAAAACGCTACCATAACCCTTGGTGCTCAGCCGCTTATCACAGATCACCAACACACCCCGGTCATTGACGTCACGTATCAAACGGCCCGCACCCTGTTTAAGAGCAATAACGGCCTGCGGCAAAAACAACTCCATGAAGGGATTACCTCCATGCTGTCGCAACTGGTTGCTGCGTGCAACCATCACGGGATCGTTCGGCGGTGCAAACGGCAGTTTATCGATGATCACCAGCGACAGTGCTTCGCCCATGACATCCACCCCGCCCCAGAAACTGGCAGAGCCAAGCAAAATCCCGTCACCCGATTCACGAAAAGCCTCAAGCAACATGCTGCGCGCCATTTCACCCTGCACAAACAAGGGGTGATCAATTTTTCCCGCCAGTAATTCTGCAGCCTGTTTTAAGGCCCGGTGTGAGGTGAATAGCATAAATGCACGACCCTGGCTGGCCTTGAGCACCGGCAGCACGGTGTCCAGCAAGGCAGGTACAAAAGATGGTTCGCGTGGTTCCGGCAAGCCCTCCGGCAGCCACATCAATGCATGATTCTGGTAATCAAAAGGGGAATCCAGGTTTAAAGTATCGGCATCCTGCAAACCCAGGGCCTGGACAAAGTGATCAAAACCGCCATTGACCGACAAGGTCGCCGACGTAAATACCCAGGTAGCATCAAGTTGTTCGCAAAAACTGGAAAATAAATTCGAGATATCCAGGGGCGTGGTATGAATTGAAAACCCCCGCCCCCGACGCTCAAACCAACGTACTTCCGTATCCGGCACGGGTTTGTCAAGATGGTCAAAATGCGCCAGTATTTCGGCAAGACGCTGTGCGCAGGCATCCATACCCCGGCTGGCGCCTTGCAATGAATCAACTACCGGCTTTAAACCGGCAACCGCGGAATCCAGCGTCTGCAACGCATTCACGACTTCAGACCGGTTCAGCATTTCATCCCAGGTACCACGATCTTCCAGGTTGTCAAAACAGGCCAGTTGAAACTCTTTAATGACCTGGCGACAATGGGCCACCTCGTCACGCACGGCAGCCATGCCACCGGAGGTTTCTGCAGCCTCTGCCAGCAGGTCTCTGCACAAATCGGAAATTTGTTTTACCGACAGGGATGAACTGAAAAACTGTGAGGCTGTTTCAGGGTGCCTGGTGCGCTTCATCGACGATAAATACCGATGCACCGGGCAAGACCTCGCCAAAACCACTGCTTTTGATGGCCATATCTGCGAATAAGAGATGATGATTAACCACCACCACATCAGATTCCTGTGCTTCACGCCGCGCGTTGGCTACAAAGCACGCTTCGAAATCAGGGCAGTCCGAACCAAGACAGTTATCGGCAGTGGACGTCACCAGCGGCCATAATTCACTGTCTTCGGCAATCACGGATGAAATCGAGAGGTCGCCATCTTTAGTGGTGGGCGCCCATTGCCGGATGGCTTCAAGCTCGGTTATCGATTCACGCGATGGTAACCGGCCGTCTTTACGGGCCTGGTCCATTCGGTACAGACACAGGTAATTGGCCCGGCCTTTGAGAAGTGCGGTTTTGAGCGTGCTGCCCAGCGCTTTTTTGACCATTGGCATATCACGGAAATACAACTGGTCCTGCAGCGTCTTGGTACCGGTTGAAATGATGGTGCGTTCACGGCCCTTGAGTACCGGCACAAGATAGGACAGTGTCTTGCCGATACCGGTACCGGCTTCCGCCACCAGCGTACCTCCACGCTGCAATGGCCTTTTCAATGGCCTCAGCCAGCTGTTGTTGTTCCAGGCGTGGCGCAAACCCCGGTAACTCCGACTCAAACGGGCCGCCAATATCCAGCAGTTGCGCGCTACCGGTTTCTAATAAAGACACTGCCGTTCCTAGAACGCCCTTGGGTCGCGTGTTCATACACTGGCTTGCGCGTGCCTCGGCATCACTGGCACCATTGGTATCGTCAAGATGCTCCCTTGCCACGCTGATGGTGCGCCAGTTCCTGCTGCAGATCTCCCCGACCCGGGGGCCGATATCGTAGGATCTGACGGCAAAATTCAGTGCTTGCTGATAGTCTTCTTTCTGCAATTTGATTTCAGCCATGTGTTGCAACAATTGTGGGTCACGAGGCTGTATGCGCAATGCACGTTCCAGGTAACCACCGGCTTGATCCAGATTACCGGTTTGTTCGGCACCTTTTGCCTGGACCACCAGTTGCTTCACCGCTGGATTCTGTAGCGAATAAACCTGTACGCCGGCACTGTCTTCGCTGGCGGGTTCCCTGACGCGGGCGTTGACCTCACGGTCTTCAACCGGTGCCGGCGGCTGCTGGCTACTACATGCTGCCAGCAACAACAAAATCAATAGCCCTGCTAAACTAACCTTTACGTTCAAACCACTTTCTCCAAAACGATTTCTTTTTCTTGCCATCCTGCTCTTCCATATTCTGCTTTTTCGAACCCTTATTTATCAGATCCAGCGTTTCCACATCGCGACCTTCCATACCCCGTTTTTTCAGACATTTCGTGCTTTCGCGTGGCTCAGTACCTTCTATAAACGGTATTTGCACAGCACCGGGGCAGGACGGCGCAGTCAAGGCCTGTTGCTGCTTGTCCACCCAGACGTATTTCGCGCCTTCCGGCATACGTAAATCAACTGCCTCAATGGGTAAGTGCTGAAATAACCCTGCCCACAACCGCATGGCTGCATTACTGCCGGTTACTCCTGCCGGACGATTGTCATCACGCCCCACCCAGGAAACAGCCACACGATCTTGAGTATATCCGACAAACCAGCTGTCGCGGCGTTCATTGGTAGTGCCTGTTTTGCCTGCAATCAACGTGTCATTTCCCAGTAACCCGTGTAATCGCCGCGCCGTACCCTGCTCGACCACCTGGGTCAGGGCAAAATTCAGTATCACCACCGCCTCACGATTATCCAGTGGCATCAACCTTAGTGGATAACGACTCAGAAGATCCCCGTGTGGCGTTAACACGGCCGTAACCGAGCGTAATGGCACACTGTAACCGCCCGCAGCCAGTGACTGGTACATCTGCGTAACCTCGATAGGTGTCAGCTCGACCGCACCCAGCAAGGTCGCGGGTACCGCCGGAACTTCGGCAACGACACCCAGCTGTTTGATCTTCCGGATCAGGTTTGCTACCCCGATATTGAGACCCAGCTTAACCGTAGCCTGATTATACGAGTGAATCAGGGCATCCATAAGGGGCAATTCACCATGGGATTTGTGGTCATAGTTCTCTGGTGACCATAGGCTTCCATCCGGTTGCCGTAGGGAAATGGATTCATCTTTTATCGGTGTAATCAGGTTGTAATCATCAACGTGTTCCAGTGCCAGCAGGTATACCAGCGGTTTGATCACCGAACCAATCTGACGACGCGCGTCCAGCGCACGGTTGAAATAATTACGCCCCGCGACACGATCGCCCACGAGGGCACGGACTTCACCGCTGGCAACATCAGAAACCACCAGCGCCGCCTGTAAATCAGCGGGCAAGCCACGTTGTTCTAAATCATCCAGGCCCCTGGTAACGGCCTGCTGGGCGTATTCCTGTTCCGATGGTGCCAGCGTAGTGAAAATTTTCAGACCTTCCGAGCTCAAATCAGATGCCTGGTAGTCACGTCTTAACTGACGCCGTACCAGGTCAATGAACGCAGGATAACGGCTACTGCCGGAATGCGGCTTTTCGGTGACGCCCAATGAGCGGGATTTTGCAGTTTTGATTTCATCTTCGGTCATCAGACCGGTGGTAGCGAAAATATCCAGCACCTGGTTCCGCCGCTTTAACGCGCGCTCGGGGTGGCGTCTCGGGTTATATAGTGATGCGCCACGCACCAGACCTACAAGCAAAGCTATGTGCTGCGGTTCAAGATCCGGCAAGGGGCGATTAAAATAAAACTCACTGGCACGGCCAAAACCATGAATGGCGTGCCTGCCCTGCTGGCCGAGAAATATCTCGTTGATATAGGCCTCAAGAATCTGTGCCTTGTCGTAATGCAGTTCCAGCAGCACGGCCATGATGGCCTCATTGCCCTTGCGCACCAGCGTTCGCTCCGAGCTCAGAAAATAGTTTTTGACCAGTTGCTGGGTCAGGGTGCTGCCACCCTGCACCGCCCTGCCGGCTTTTATATTGGCCAAAAATGCACGTGCAATGCTGCGCGGCGCAACACCGTGATGGTGCTTGAACTGCCGGTCCTCGACGGCCTGCAGACCGGTTACCAGCAACTCCGGTACATCGCTCAATGCCACCAGCGTGCGGTCTTCATCGTGCAGAGGGTAAATCGAGGCGATCTCTGCAGGATCCAGTCGCACCAGGCCGGGATCTTCAGACCCGGACGCATCGCTTAGCGTTTTGACAGCACCGCCGCTCAACAGCAGGTGGAAACGGGTTGACGGTCTGCTGCCGTCATCAAATATGAAAGCACGGCGATTGATATCAAAACCACTGCCATTGATTGAATAACTTCCGGGTGCTGATGCCTGTTGCGTTTGGCGATAGCCCGAAGCCTTGAGTTCAAGCAGCAGGGTTTCCTTTGAAATGGCTTTGCCCGCATAGAGGCTGAGTGGACGTGCATATACACGGCTGGGCACATCCCATATCCGGCCTTCAAATTCTCCGCGAACCTGCATATCCAGCCAGATAACCCAGGGAGCGCTGAGACCGATGCCAACACCCACCAACAGCATTGACAAGCGAAACAGGCGGCGCAGCAAACCCGGCTTTTTGCTAACTGTTCTTTTAGCTGCCGGTTTGCGCCGTTTTGACCTGGTTTTTTTCACTTTACTGACCATTTATTCCTGAATTCTTTGAACCGGATGACATCAACCTGACCATTATCCATAATGACCGCGTTTTGTCTTGGTATAATCCGCCGGTCATGCATTAAACTGACGAATTCCTTAGGGCCTGTTAACACTTGCCCTGACCAGAACCAGGCCCATCCATCGCAGCCAACAAGTTTTGTGGCGAGTAAAATGACAGACAAGAAAGCAACCAACACATTGTCAACAAAGCCCGTAATCTACGTGCATGCAAAAGGCCGGGGACAAACCAGTGAAATCCAGGTACAGGCCCTGCTGGAACTGGGTTTGCCACTCTGCAGCCGGCTTGCATATGATGGCATAACACAAACCAGATCCGGCTTTGACCAGCCCGGCTTACTGCTTGCCGAGCTTGCCACCCTGTTTCCCGAAAGACCCGTCATTTTTCTACGCGCGGGGTTGCAACCATCAAAACTCCTGCTTGATCAACTATCCCTACTACTGGAACAGGCAAATCAGCCTTTGGCCCTTAGCCTGCTTTCAAATGCCGAAACCGCTGTAAATCCGTTTTCCGGCTTGCATGCACCGGCGCAAGGTACAACATGTGATCTCGCGGACCTCGTGGGTCTGCTGGCACCGGGACAGTTGCATACTCTAACCACCTGGGCCGACCATTTTGTACTGCTGTCAGCTGACCTGGTTACAGGTCTGTTAGCTGAAACCTCTGACGGCACAATGATGCAACGAATCCTGGCAGTCGGCAGTCAACTCGAAGTTCCTGATCACCTGTTTTTACATGATCCGAATAGCAGGGTTTTTACAGCCCTGAAACTTCAGCCACATGAAACCGCTTATCCGCCACCTTTCAGCGAACTGAGCGCCAGGCTGCAGGATTGGTTCAATGCCGGCATCACCGATCTTCCACTAAAACCGGGTGCTGATAAACCCGCCACCTTGCACATCACCCACAGCTGGGGCGGCGGTGTCGCACAATGGCTGAAATCATTTATTGAAACAGCCGTTGAGACCGACGAGGACCACCCACATTTTCAACTGCGCTCGGAAGACCCTCAATCCGGGCACGGTTACGGTCAAAAACTGAACCTGTACGCTGGAAATGAGCTGCGCTGCCCGATTGCAAGCTGGTGGTTACAGCCAGCGATCAAATCCATCAGTGACACCCGTCCAGAATATCAGCAGATTATGTCTGAAATATGCCAGCGATATGGCATAACCCGGGTATTTGTCTCCTCGCTGGTCGGTCACAGTCTTGATGCACTGCGCAGCGGCTTGCCCACTGTACAAATCCTGCATGATCATTTCCCTCTCTGGCCACTACTCAGCGTAAACCCGGAGTCCTACCTTCGGACCGATGAACCTCCGAATTTGAAACTTGCCTTGCGCGAAAACGCGAGAAACCAGGAGTTCCCGGATAAAGATCAGCAAGCATGGGCACGGATTCATGCAGCTTATCTTCAGGCTATAAATGAATTTGATATAAAAATTGTGGCACCCGGTCAATCGGTACTGGATTTGCAGAACAAGCTTGAACCGGCGTTTAAGGCTTTGGCTTCAGAGGTCATTCCGCACGGCTTTCCAGCCATGGGCGATGTGCAAACCATATCGCCCAGACCCCGTGAGGACGGGCGTTTACGCCTGGTTATTATGGGCGCATGCAGACGGGCAAGGGGCAACAACTCCTGATCCAGGCGCTGCCTGAACTGGCCAGATATGTGCAGGTATACCTGTTGGGGGCCGGTAAATCAGGTGAAGAATTCTTTGGGGTGTCCGGTGTGGATGTCATCCTTGAATATGAGCGGGATGAACTGAGCTCGATACTTCAAGCTATCGGTCCTGATTTTGCCGCCCTGTTATCGGTCGTGCCGGAAACCTTCAGTTTTACACTTTCCGAACTGCAGCAGATGAACGTCCCGGCTATTGCAACCCGTGTCGGCAGTTTTCCGAATCGAATAGAGCACGGTAAAACCGGCTGGTTGATTGATGCTGATCCACAGGCCCTGGTTAACCAGGTGGCTGCTCTGTGTGATTCACCTGAACAAATCGAAGCGGTGCGTGCGAATTTGCCAAAGCATCCAGGCCAATACATTTGAAAAGATGTTGGAGGCTTATAACAGGCTATGCCCACTACCGGACAGAAGCCACTCTCTGAACCCTACAAAAACCGGACTGAGCCAGACCCAGCAAGCCGCCGCAGACTACCAGCGTTTTATGACCGGCAATGAACTGCAACAGGCTTTGAAACAAAGCAGCAAACTGAAGAAGGAAGTCAAACAACGAACCGATTGGGCGCTGGAAACAGGCAAACAGCTGAAACTTGAACAGAAACGGCGTAAAGAATGGGTAGACCGTCTTGAATCTGAGATGGCCAGATTGCAAGACATGGTCGCAGAGAGACAAGCGGACCTGCAAAACAAAGAAGATCAACTGCGTCAGCTTGAATCCGACTACCAGCATGTTTCAGAAGAGCATACAATGGTGCTGGCCAGTACCTCATGGAAAATTACCAAACCACTTCGCGCCGGTCGCCGGGTGAGCAGGAACTTCATGCAGGCACGCGCCTGGAACCCTGCAAGATGGCCGTGGCTTTTTTCACAATTTATCAGGAATCTGTCCACACTAGGAATAACGGGAACACTGCAAAGGATGCAGTATACCGGTGCGGAGGCCGTACCCGAACCTCATCCAACGGCAGACATGGAATCGATCGGCGATGGCCGGGCACCGGAAGCATTCCCGGTAACAGACCTGCCAAAAGTCAGTATCGTTATTCCGGTCTATAACAAATGGATCTATACGGCTGCCTGCCTGCGCAGCCTGCTGGAGGTCAAAGGGAAGTATTCCTTTGAGGTCATCGTTGTGGATGATCAGTCCAGTGATGAAACAGCCGACCAGTTGGCGCAAATCGAGGGACTGACGCACCTGAGAAACAAAGAAAACCTTGGTTTTGTCGGCAGTTGCAACCGTGGCGCAAGACACGCGCGCGGCGAATACCTGGTGCTGCTGAATAATGACACGCAGGTTCTGGAAGGCTGGCTGGATGAACTGATCGACACCTTTGAACGTGAACCCACTGCCGGACTGGTCGGTGCGCGACTGGTCTACCCCGATGGCAGCCTGCAGGAATCCGGCGGCATTGTATTCAGTGATGGATCAGGCTGGAACTATGGACGTGGGGAAGATTCAGAACGACCTGAATACCATTTCCAACGCGAGGTGGATTATTGTTCAGGCGCCTGTATTGCATTGAAAACAAAATTTTTTCATGATATCGGCGCGCTGGATGAACGCTATGCACCCGCTTATTATGAAGATACCGACCTGGCTTTCAAGGTACGTGAAGCTGGCTTCAAGGTATTGGTCCAGCCCTTGTCGGCCGTGGTGCATCATGAAGGCATCACTTCCGGTACAGATACTTCCAGCGGCATCAAGAAATACCAGGTCATTAACCAAAAGACATTCATTGAGCGCTGGCAAGTTGAACTCCAATCCCAACCGGAGAAAATATCCAACCCCGATGACCGTTTAAAAATCCACAGCGCCAGCCAGCACCGCATCACGGGCCGGATCCTGTTCGTTGACGCGACCACACCCGAACCCGATAAGGATTCCGGCAGCGTCCGCCTGACCAACCTGATGCAATGCTGCATGGACCTGGGTTACGGCGTAACATTTTTTGCTGACAACCGCGCCTATGCAGGCAGCTATACCCGCGACCTGCAAAAAGCGGGGATCGAGGTTTTATACAACCCCTGGCTGGATTCTCTGCATGATTTTTTCCGCGACCGGGGAAGCGAATTTGACTATGTATTTATCAGTCGGCATTACATTGCCATTAACTATGTGTCACTGCTCAAGCGTTATTGCCCCGAGACACGCTTTATCTTTGACACGGTGGACCTGCACTATCTGCGTGAGCAACGCCTTGCCGAACTGGAACAAAGCCTGGCGCTAAAACGCACCGCCCAGCAGACCCGCAAAGCCGAGATGTCGGTTATCAAAGCATCGGATGCAACTCTGGTGGTCAGCACGGTGGAAAAAACTGTGCTGGCAGAGGATGCGCCCGGTGAAAAAGTACATGTGCTGTCCAATATTCACCAGGTGCCTGGACGTGATAAAGATTTCACGGACAGAAAAGACATTTATTTCGTTGGTGGCTACCAGCATCCGCCGAATATTGACGCAGCCTGCTGGTTTGTTAATGACGTCTGGCCGTTAATCCACGAGCAATTGCCGGAATTAAATTTTCACCTGATCGGCAGCAAAGCGCCCGAGCAGGTTCGCTCCCTGAGCGGTGACGGCGTGATATTTCATGGTTTTGTGGAATCACTCGATCCATTTTTAAGTGGCTGCCGCCTGGCAGTGGCACCCTTACGCTACGGTGCAGGCGTAAAAGGCAAGGTCAATATGAGCATGGCTCACGGCCAACCGGTGGTTGCAACACCGGCAGCGGTAGAAGGTATGTTTGCGGAACACGAAAGGGAGTTACTGGTGGCGGAAGATGCAGAGTCGTTCGCCCGTGAAGTCGTCAGGCTTTACCAGGATGAGGATTTGTGGAACCATCTTTCCGATGAATCCGTGAAAAATGTTGAAGAACATTTCTCCCTGGCAACAGCACGCGAAAGCCTGACCACACTATTCGACTCATTCAAAAATAAGCACTAGCCAGGTTAAACCGCATATTGCACCAGTATCCCGGGTGATGGCGCTGGACAGATGCGACTGGACGCCGGGCTGGACTGAACCCAATAGCCGTAGCTATTGGGTGAGGGAAGCTCAAGTCCAGTCGCATATGGGCAAGCCAGACCCGGGAGACTGGTGCAATATGCGGTTTAGCCTGGTTCCCTCAACCTGCGCGCCTCAAACACATTGGGGATTGTATTCAGGCGGCTCAGCAAATCGCTGAGCTGCTGATAATCTTTCACCGATACCTGCAGACGAATATTGACCTCATCGTTGTTCTCATCCATGCGGCTATTGATATTGGTTACCGTCACATCCGAGGTTGCCATCATCGATGAAATATCCCTGATCAGCTCACGCCGGTCATAGGCCCTGAGCAACAGGTTGACGTCGTAACCTGAATCCAGCTGTTTTCTCCAGCGGACCTGGATCAAGCGGGGGTTCACTTCCTTCTTCCAGCGCAATACGTTGGAGCAGTCATCACGATGGATCGTCACACCACGACCAACCGTGATATATCCACAAATCGGGTCTCCGGGCACCGGCTGACAACAGCGCGCCAAGGAGGTCATCAGGTTGCCCACACCCTCAATGATGACATCACCGCCTTCTTTGCCTTCGCGTTTGCGGCGGCGTTTGGGTGTGCGGGTCACCAGGTCTTCCGCCGTTAACTCAACATCCTTGACCTTGTCGCGCTCAACCGCATGAACAACCTGGCCGACGGTTAAATCACCATTACCCACGGCGGCGTAGAGATCATCTATGGAATTGAAGTTGAACCTCTCCGGCACACTCGCCAGATCAGCGGTCAACAGGCCGAGACGTTTGAGATCAGCCTCAACCAGTTCTTTGCCCTGGTGCAGGTTTTCCTCATGACTTTCACGCCGGAACCATTGACGCACCTTGGATCGCGCTCTCGCGCCGTGGATAAAACCAAGACGAGGATTAAGCCAGTCACGGCTGGGCCTTGGATGTTTGCCGGTAAGGATTTCAACCCGGTTACCGGTCTGCAATTGATGGGTTAACGAAACAATGCGACCGTTGACCTTGGCACCCTGACAGCGATGGCCAACCTCAGTGTGGACGTGGTAGGCAAAATCCAGCACCGTCGCACCCAGCGCCATGTCGAGCACCTTGCCTCCGGGTGTCAGAACATAAATACGGTCTTCGCTGGCTGCGGTCTGGAAACTATCCAGAAGGCTTTCATCATCCAGCCTGTCCTCACCGGAATCCAGCAATTGGCGCATGATAGCGATCTTGTTATCGAAGGCCGGATCGTTCGGACCGCCCTCCTTGTAACGCCAGTGCGATGCCACACCGAGCTCGGCGTGCTCGTCCATTTCATAGGAGCGAATCTGGACCTCTACGATCTTGCCTTCGGGCCCGATAACAGCCGTATGCAATGACTGGTAGTTATTGCCCTTGGGCATGGAGATGTAATCATCGAACTCACCCGGAATAGGTTGCCATAATGAATGCACCAACCCCAACACGCTGTAACATCCAGGCAGATCATCCACCAGCACGCGCACCGCCCTGACATCAAACAGCTCGTCGAAATCCAGGCCCTTGCGCTGCATTTTCTTCCAGATGCTGTAAATATGTTTGGGGCGGCCTTTGACCTCGCCCTTGATGCCGGCGGCCTCAATGGTGGTTTCCAGCTTCCCGATAAACGCGCGAATAAAACGTTCCCGGTCGGAACGGCGTTCATCTACCAGCCTGGCAACGCGGCGATAATCTTCAGGTTGATCGTAGCGGAAAGCCAGATCCTCCAGCTCCCATTTCAGTTGCCACACACCCAGCCGGTTGGCCAGCGGTGCGTGAATTAACATGACTTCCCTGGCAAGGGCCACCGCATCTGATTGCTGGTCTTTCGCACGCCGCAACTTTACTAACTGCCAGGCCAGCGCAATCAACACCACACGGACATCCTTGATCAATGCCAGCAACATCCTGCGCAGGCCTTCTGCGCTGTGGCCGGTACTTTCGGGTACATTTTCTGATTCGAGTTTTATCAGGTACTGCAGCTGATCCAGCTGGTCGTTGACCTCACCGGATAAGTCGGCACGGATCGGTCCAAGGTCAACACCGCATTTGGAAGCAACAAACAACATCGCACAACTAACCGTATGCGGATCCGGTGACAGACCTGACATCACTTCCAGTAATTCCTGGAGCAGCGACATGTTGTCCCGGGTTTTCAGGGCTCCCTGCCGCAAACGATCGTACAACTGCAAACACTCATCGGCCGGACTGCCAACCGAATCGTGATAGGCCTGTAACCAGGCAGTCAGTGCTGTGTGGGACTTAGCTGTCATAGTCAGAATATGTGGTGATTAAGGTGCAATTTTGCAAGCTATCCGTGCTCCCTACCAGTGCCGTAGGACACGCTCCTGGCCAATTTTTTGCCAGGCCTTTTGCAGGCGCTGGACAGATACTTTTGCACGGGTACCAAGTTGCTGGGCGAATATCGATACACGAAACTCCTCCATCAGCCAACGATACTCATCCACGGCTTCATCGTAGTCCCGGCCATCCTCCAGCAATTGCAGATACTGCTGCCAGAAGGGTGCAATCTCCTGCATTCTGACGGCATCCCGGTGCGGGTCTTTTTCCACGCTTGCCAGACGGATGGACATGGCTTCCAGGTAACGCGGGTAGTGTTCCAGCCTTGCCGGTGGTAATTCATGCGTGAAACCTTCGTAGAGCATGTCATCAAGCTGAGTGCGCATATCGTTATATACGTCCGGCCGGTGATGGTAGTAGGCGTCATCCAATACGTTTGTGATTTCACTCCAGTACTCTTCAGGGCTTTATCCAGATGACCTGACTGCTTGCGGAACGCTAAGCCAAGCTCGGAACGGACACTCTCCAGCAGCGCCGAATGCAGCTTGGTCACGAATACCGGCGGGACGATTTCCGGCAACCAGCGCCAGACTGCTCTCCACCAGTCCGTCGATTAATGTCTCAGGTGAGCCCGCTGCACTCCAGGCGATCAGACTCGTCGCACTTAAACCATGATGTTTACGCAGGTTGCGCAACTTGCTGCCCAGCTGCAATGCCAGCAAGCGTAATACGCCGTGATAGTGCTCCAGTGTGGCCTCTTCAGCCGTATCGAACATCCGCAAACCGACCGCATCATGCTGGTCGACCACGGCAGGCCATGCTTCGGTGCTCTGGCCACTACCGTCTTTGGTGAGTTCTGATCCGGGCAGATCACCGAACACCCAATCGGTCTCATTGTCACGCTGGTGTTCTGTGCCGAGACGCTCCATAAACTGGTGCTTGGCCTGTTGTCCGAATTGCTGCTGTAACTCAGTTAAATTCCGACTAACTGCAATACATTGCTCGTTTTCATCGATGACTTCTACCCGGAAACGCAGGTAATCCGGTAAAAGACTTTCATCGAATGTGTCGGTTTCGATTTCAATACCCGTCATTGCCTTCAGTGCTGCGGCCAGCGCGGGTAACAAGGGTGCCGGAGATTCATTTCCTAATCGCTCAAGTGCGGCATCAGCAAACTGGGGCACCGGGGTGAGTGCCCGGCGCTGTGGCTTGGGCAGGTTTTTGATCAGGGCAATGATCTTGTCACGCAACAAACCGGGCACCAGCCATTGCAATTGGCCATCGACCAGCGTGTTGAGCCGCTCCAATGGCACCACCAGGGTCACACCGTCGGCCGCATCACCCGGCTTGAACTGATAACTCAAGGGCAGATTCTGCACACCAATTTTGATTGAATCCGGATACAGGTCGCCCGGCGCGTCTCCGGCCTGTTCCTGCATTAAAACATCGTGACCGATATAAAGCTGCTGTCGACCGGACTTACCGAGCTGTTTCAACCATTTTTCGAAACTGATACTGTCACAAACATCTTCGGGGATACGTGCATCAAAAAACTCGAACAACACGGATTCATCCGCCATCACGTCATGTTTTCTGCGCTTGTGTTCCAGCTCTTCAATTTCCTCACGTACCTGCTGGTTGTTTTGCAGAAAACCGGCACGGGTATCCAGTTCTCCGCGCACCAGTGCACCGGTGATAAAGATCTGACGTGCTTCCTGCGGGTTGATCCGGCCGTAATTTACCCGGCGTTTTTCAACGATCACCAGGCCGAACAGCGCCACCTGTTCCCAGGCCATCACCCTGCCTTGCTTGCGCGACCAGTGGGGGTCGAAATAATGGTGTTTTAGCAGGTGGGTAGCGGCTGCTTCTATCCATTCCGGCTTGATAGCGGCATTGGTACGGGAGTAGGTTTTACTGGTTTCCACGATCTCCGCAGCCATCAGCCATTGTGGTCGCCTTCCAAACAGGCCGGAACCCGGGAAAATATGGAACGTCCTCGAACGTGGGCCCATATAGCCGTTATCTTCTGGATTTTTGTGACCAACGTGACTCAACAGACCAGCCAGTAAAGCCTGGTGAATCTGCTCAACGGTGGCCGGTTTTTTGCTGAATGCGAGTTTTTCTTCGCGTGCCTGCTGATAAAACTGGCGATTGAGATCAAACCATTCATTAACCCGGGTCCAGTTCAGGAACTCACGTTTGCACAGCTTGCGAAACTGGCTGGCTGATTTTTCTTTGCGTTGTTTTTTGAGGTATTGCCATAACTGCAGGAATGCCATGAAGTCAGAATTATCATCCTCAAAACGGCCATGGGCCTCATCAGCAGCGGCAATGGCATCCAGGGGACGCTCTCTCGGATCCTGGATGCTCTGGGCTGAGGCCAACACGATCAGCTCATGCAGGCAGGCCTTTTTTGAACCCTCGATGAGCATACGCGCCAGGCGTACATCCAGTGGCCAGCGTGCAAGTTGCCGGCCCAGGGGTACGGGTTGACGTGCTGTATCTATTGCACCGAGTTCGAACAACAGGTGATAAGCATCGTTAATCATCCGGGGTGCTGGCGGATCCAGAAATGGAAAGTCTTCAACGGTCCCGAGGTTCGAAGTCAACATGCGCAGAATGACCGAAGCCAGGGAAGTGCGCAAAATTTCCGGCTCGGTGAATTCCGGTCGCAGATCAAAATCAGCTTCGCTGTATAAGCGGATACAAGTACCGGGACCGAGGCGACCGCATCGTCCTTTGCGCTGATTAGCCGAGGCCTGTGAAATCGCCTCGATCGGCAAACGCTGAACCCGGCTTCGATGCGAATACCTGCTGATTCGTGCAAAACCCGTGTCAATCACGAAGCGAATACGCGGCACGGTCAGAGATGTCTCCGCCACGTTGGTACACAATATGATCCGACGCGCGGTGCCCGGGTGAAACACACGACGTTGCTCCGCAACTGGCAGTCGCGCATATAAAGGCAGAATCTCGGTGTGGCGAAAATTCTGCCTTTTCAGGTAATCACCCGCTTCCTGGATTTCACGTTCACCGGAGAAAAACACCAGCATGTCACCACGGGCATCAATACGGCTCACCCTGTGCACGGCCTTGGCGATACCAGCGTATAGATCACGGCTTTTTGCCTGTTCGGCAATCTGGCCAGTGGCTTCATCCTCATCCAGTGGATGGTATTCAATTGTCACCGGGTAACTGCGGCCCGAAACCTCGATGACAGGCGCATTATTGAAATGACCAGCAAACTTTTCTGTATCAATGGTCGCGGAGGTAATGATGATGCGCAGATCAGGGCGGCGTTTTAGTAACTGCTTCAGGTAGCCAAGCAGAAAATCGATATTCAGGCTACGCTCATGGGCCTCATCGATGATGATCGTGTCGTAGGCATTCAGATTGCGATCATGCGTAGTCTCGGCCAGTAGAATGCCGTCAGTCATGAACTTGATAATGCCGTCTTTGTTCAGCTTCTCGCGAAAGCGAACCTGGTAACCCACCACATCACCCAGTGGCGTGTTCAACTCCTCCGCCACACGGTCCGCCATAGCCTGGGCGGCAATCCGGCGCGGTTGCGTGCAACCGATTAATCCGCGCACACCGCGACCGGCCTGCATACACATTTTTGGTAGCTGGGTGGTCTTGCCGGAGCCGGTTTCGCCGGAAATGACCACTACCTGATGTTTCTTTATCGCAGCAATGATGTCATCGCGCCGGTCAACGATCGGCAGTATTGGATCATATGTTATTGCGAACCCCATGACGGCGCATTATCCCAGCGCATGGCCTCGCCTGCCAGTAGTACGCGACTGGCGACAATGCATCCAAGCCTGCTTATAATTCAGCACTGAATCAAAAATTACTTTTTCTGGATTCGATATGACAATAAATTTTCGTAGCGACAACGAAACCCCCGTCGCAGCCGCCATCATGGACGCCATAGTTGAGGCCAACCAGGGCGCCGCCTGGGCTTACGCAGTTGACAAATGGTCTGCCAGGCTGGACCAGGCTTTTTCGGACCTGTTTCGTACCGAAGCGATAGTGCTGCCGGTCTCAACAGGCACCGTTGCCAATTCGATTGCACTGGCCACCGTTACGCCACCGTGGGGGAGTGTTTATTGTCATAGCGGTGCACATATCCAGAATGATGAGTGCGGAGCGCCTGAGTTTTTCGGCAATGGCATGCGGCTGGTTCCGGTAGATGGTGAGCAGGCAAAACTGAACCCCCACCGCACTGGAAAAGGCCATTCACGCCAACGAAGGACATGGTGTACACAGCTACAAACCCACAACACTAAGCCTGACCCAGGCGACCGAAGGCGGAACCGTGTATTCAATTGATGAGGTCAGCGCATTGTGTGAGTCCGCCCATGGAATGGGACTGAAAACACACATGGACGGTTCCCGCTTTGGCAACGCCATCGCCAGTCTTGGTTGTCATCCGGCCGAAGTCACCGTTGAGGCCGGTATTGATATGCTCTCTTTCGGCGCCAGCAAAAACGGCTGCATGGCAGCTGAAGCACTGGTGATTTTCGGACAACCACAATGGCGAGAAAGAGCAGAACGCTTGCGGAAACGCTCCGGCCATTTATTAAGCAAGATGCGTTATATTTCGGCCCAGTTACTGGCCTATATCGAAGACGACCGCTGGCTGATAATGGCTAGTCATGCGAACCGGCAGGCAGCGAAGTTCGCCGAAGTCATAGAAAACCATGCGGAAGCCAGCTTGGAATACCCGGTTCAGGCCAATGAAGTATTTCATGAAATGGACAATGGAAGGCTTTGACCAGCTCAAATCCCAGGCATCCAGTTTCAGGTGTGGCCGGGAAGAAATGACCTGGCACGTTTTGTTTTTGCGCATTCGACCAGTGATGAAGAGACCGACATATTGGTTAAATGCATGCGTTAAGTCAAAAACCTCTTAACAATGTTGTTTACTTACTGTTTTCGTGATTTTGTAGAAAAGGTTTTTATCCTCCACAGGCAGTATTGACATTCCATACTTCATAAGTACAATGTACATATGAATAAGCTCAAATTCGAGTGGGATAAAAAGAAGGACAAATCAAACACCAAAAAGCACGGTGTCACCTTCGAAGATGCTCAAACTGTTTTCTATGACGAGTATGCTCTCCAGTTCTTTGATCCTGAACATTCCGAAGATGAAGATCGCTTTATTTTACTCGGCACAAGCTTTAAATCTAAAACCCTCGTAGTTTGTCACTGCTTTAGAGAGGAAGAAACAAAGGTGCGGATTATCTCCGCAAGAAAAGCAGATAAAGATGAACAACAGGCATATTGGAGTGAAAGAAAATGAAAGACCATTATGACTTTTCAAAAATGAAGGGAAGAAAAAACCCTTATATTAAATACCTTAAACAACCAATTACTATGCGCCTGGATTGTGACTCCGTAGACTACTTTAAATCCTTATCAGAAGAGTCAGGTATTCCGTATCAAACACTAATTAATTTATATTTACGTGATTGTACGATGAACCATCGTAAATTAAAAATGCAGTGGAAATCTTAAAATATTCAAACAATTAGGGAGCTCTGAATTAGAAAAATCTCTCGTTATCCTTGCAATTTTAAAACCACACTTTGAATTTGCAAGGATCATGAGTTCTTTAAAACAACGCCCTCATTGCCTCAATAGGATATACGTACTCAATCGCACCCAAAGGCATTCTATTTAACTTACCAATAATGCCCGGTATCGCATGACTATGAACACCGCCCGCATCCTGAATATGATATTTGTAATTGAAGGCCAAATCGTTCATTGAACCAAGCACACTTCTATTAATTGTTTTCGCATATCCCAACTCTTCATACTCTGACATAATTTTTTCTATAACCGAAACTTCGAAGCATTCATCTGCCAACACACACTGCAGCAAATTCTGGAACATATCACCAAGGTTTCTGACTGTGCCCTTGAAACACCGGCGGCGATAAAATTGAAAAGTGTCTTGTCATTGGCAAAAAGGATACATTTTCTACCACCCACATATATCAGATTGGCGTGCCAAGAGCCCAAGTAAGAAAATTTAGGTTCAACTTCACATAGATCCGCTTTCTTTAAGCCCATTTCTTTTTGGAGTTTGTTTGTGCAATGAATTAGTTGCATAGATCAAACGGCCTCACGTCAAGATAAACGCCCAGAAAGTGTTAAGCCTGTTTCCCAAAGTGCTTTTCCAGGAACCTGTCGCCAGTTCTTTCCCTTCATCGGTAAACACAACAGACTTTTGTTTCCCTACCGGGTCACCGATCCAGCCATTTTGGTGGAGAACCGCCAATAAGTCCCAGTCCATGCCTTTCCAGGCGCGCACGATTCCCGTGCCTCCGATGAAGCAGTGAGCGACAAAATGGCCAAAGCAGCTTCGGCCAGTTTTTGTTGATCAATGTTTTCTGGGAGTGTCATTGAAAAAGCCCTCGGTTAATCTTAGAAGATTTCCAATCGAATTATTTATTATGCGGCCTTGGTCACCGCAGCTTGTGTTTCTTTGCTTAGTTTGGCGTCAACAAAGCAACTGGTCGGATACAGGTAATCCTCACCTGACTCGTCTATTACGCGAATTTGATCGATCTTAGCGGCATCTGAGTCCGAAAGAGCCTCATAAATTTTTCGTATTTCAAGCGATATCGGGTAATCTGAGTTTTCTATACAAATCACAAATTTTGTGTTCTTCATAACTTAATCCAACAAGTATTTAATCTTATATTCCCTGCGGCCAATGTCTGCTTCCCCGTACCAGTGTACCTCTGCTGCTCACATCGCTCCATCTTCGATATAAAAACCCAAGCTTTAGCGCTTCAAGCGCTTTGATAGGTGTTGTGCGTAGTTGACATGAATTACTTTTGTTCAGCTTGATTGACCAATTCCGGTAGTCCTTCTTGGCGTCGGCGATCAATTATGTAGTTGACGTATTTTTCTCTGT
>PVMK01122169.1_pt1 | contig 64211 bp, 64 predicted proteins | sample 1853481 | NCBI WGS metagenome assembly PVMK01 (sample SAMN08533507, study PRJNA380276) | Marine sediment metagenome, whole genome shotgun sequencing project.
CGGTTGGGTCGGTCGCCGTCAACGGTCCGGACTCAGTTGGTGTCGGCGGGGTGGAGGCGTCCGAGTCCGCCTGCCGAATGGTGTTCGGTTGCGGTTGTCTATGGCCGATCGTGAGGAGATATCGAGAGGTTTGGCCCGTGACGAGTCGTTGCGTTCCATTGCCTGTCGGTTGGGGAGAGCACCCTCAACGGTGTCTCGTGAGGTCAAGACCAATGGCGGCCATCTCAAGTATCGGGCCACGGTGGCCCACCGGGCGTCGAGGAGACGGGCGAAACGTCCCAAGACGAGGAAACTCACCGAGTGCCCACGTCTGAGGGAGGCGGTTGAGGCCCAGTTGGGGTTGTGGTGGTCACCGTCTCAGATCTCCCGGTGGCTGGTTCGGGCATATCCTGATGATGAGGAGATGCGGGTGTCACACGAAACGATCTACCAATCCTTGTTTGTGCAGGGCAGAGGCACGCTGCGTAAGGAACTGTGGCGTTCTCTACGCACCGGACGTGCTGTACGTCGACCTCAGGGAAGACCGGGATCAACGAAGGGCCAGATCCGGGACATGGTCATGATCTCGCAACGCCCAGCTGAGGTTGAGGATCGGGCTGTGCCGGGTCATTGGGAAGGCGACCTCATCATCGGCACCCACAAGTCAGCGATCGGAACCCTTGTGGAACGCCACACCCGGTATGTGATGCTGTTCCCGCTCCCTGACGGCACCACTGCTGAATCGGTACGAGTTGCCCTCACAGACACCGTCCAGAAACTCCCTGAGCATCTGTGGCAATCCCTGACATGGGACCAGGGAAAAGAAATGGCCCAACACGCCAAGTTCACAATCGACACCGGTGTTCAAGTGTTCTTCTGTGACCCGAAGTCTCCGTGGCAACGAGGATCGAACGAGAACACCAACGGACTGCTGCGTCAGTACTTTCCGAAAGGCACCGACCTATCGGTCCACACCCAGGACGACCTCAACCAGGCTGCTTACAGCCTCAACACTCGGCCTCGACAAACCCTCGACGACATGACACCATCAGAGAAACTCGCCCAAGTGTTGCAATGACCCCCTGAACTCGCAGGCAATATGTTCGTCAATCGGACGAGCATATGTGCCGTTATGTCCGGGACGATTTGGGCTGCCGTTGCCCGCCGATGTCGCTGGAGGAGTATGGTCTTCCGTACTCTTGGAGGAGGCAGTGTGGTCGTGGATCAAGCGGAGTTGAAGCCAGCGATCGAGCTTGGCGAGGAGGACTTCTTCCGTATCTGGCAGAACGGGCCTGAAGTCACACGGTGGGATACGATCCCTGTTCAAGTCGGAGATGCGGCACCCGGCTTTGCGTTACCTGATCAGACCGGAACGGATGTGAGCCTCGACAGCGTCCTCGCTTCTGGGCCAGCCGTTGTGCTGTTCTGGCGTCACTTTGCATGTGGCTGCGGGGTCGAGCGAGCAGCCCGGTTACGAGACGAGCTTGCCGACTATCGGGCGACCGGTGCATCCGTCATCATTATCGGTCAGGGACTCCCGATACAAGCAGCCGCATTTGGCGAGGAGCACGGTCTTGACCTTCCGATCCTGACCGACAAGGACAGATCGACCTATCGGGCGTACGGTCTCCTTGATGCGACTCTCCCTCAGGTGGTGTTCGACGCTCCCCAGTGGCTGTGGTCCTATTCCGAGGAGACAGCGAAACGGTTCATTGAGGACCGGCGCATTGCCGGGCGCAGACTCGTCAACAACCCGTGGCTATTGCCAGGAGAGTTCGTCATCGGCAATGACGGGACACTCAAACACACCCACCGCTACCAGCACTGCGAGGACTTCCCCGACCCACGCATCCTGATCACCGCCGTCACCGGGCAAGCCATATAGACGGCTCCAGCGCTCGACGATCGAACGCATATGTGTGCCGGTACTTTCGGCTTGCACCGCTGCTCACACTGCCCGAGCTACAACATCCGTCTCATGGTGATGAAACTCGTGCCCAAGCCAGCGAAGCCCGTCAGCAACGTCTCCCTTTCCCCAATCACCGTGCTCAAAGGTCGTGTCGAAGGGCACCGTGGCGGTGACCTCAACGAACGTCTCGACCGCTGACCGCAACGCCCAGAGTCCTGCCGAGGTGGGCAACGAGCGGTAGCCGCGGACTTCGGCGAGTTCATCGGGGTCCCAGCCAACGAGTCGCGATCCGGGCGTCTCGCTGATCTGCACCCACCGCTCGGCCCAACTCTTGGCCAGATCGGTCAGATGCCAGACGTAGGCGGTCGCATTCCAAGAGCCATCCGCCTGGCTCTTCATACCGTTCTTGTCGGTCAGGACAGCGTCGAATCGGTCGGGGCTCGACCTGATCACAGTCAGCGCTTCCTCGGCATCGACCGACCAGTCGAATCCGCAGTCCGGACAGACCTTTGGCGGATCACTCTGGTAGACCCAACGGAGCGCGCCGTCCAAGAATGGAGTCATACCCTATGCCGCCTCTTCATCTCTTCTCCTTGGCCGAAGATTCACTCGCATTGTTGCAGCCGTGTAGATGAAGTTGTAGTCACGTCTTCCATGAGTATCGAGGTCAACGCTCAGTCGAAGAACGCCTCGATGACAATCACTAGCACACCAATAGCGCCCGCAAGGGTCCCGCTCAGCGTCGAATGGACCCAGCTCATCGACGCGGCTCGACCTTCATACAGTCCAATGCCGAACAGCGCAGCCAGATTGAACGCTATCGACACGTCGTATGCGGCTCTCAACGAGATGACGCCCATCGAGGCGAGCACGAGCAGCGCCGTCGGGACGACGGTTGCTAATACGACTGGCACGTTGTCAGCAATGATCAACCGCCGTCCGACCTTGCCAAGGGTGTGGCGATCGACAGCCCGTTCCGCCATCGCAGCGCTGTAAGTATGGGCGAGCAATAGAACCAACGCAGTGCTCAGAAGCAGAGCAATAGCTTCAATCGCGACGGTGATGTGCGCCCTTTCGGCTCCGAGCGCAGCCGTAAGAATGATGAGTCCATATAGGGCGTGGCTTAGACGCTCAGCTCTTCGGTGAACCGTCATCTCACCGTGGGCCTCGGCCATCTGTGTCTCCTCGTAGGAATACTCTCAACAGTCCGAAACTAGGCGTGGCACACGAGCTATCCGAGCACGCATATCCGGCAATATGTGTGGGTAGAGATCGAGACGCCGAGTAGCTTACGAGCCCAAATGGTTGCAGTTTGGTTGCAGTCGAGGTTTCGCCCGAAGGTCAATTACGCTAGAACCGCTACATAGCAGGCACGCGGGTGTGGCGGAATTGGCAGACGCGCCGGGTTTAGGACCCGGTTCCGGAAGGAGTGGAGGTTCGAGTCCTCTCGCCCGCACGACTACCCATTGCGACCGAGGGCTAGTACTTCTCGATGACCGCGGTCTTCAGGACTCCGTTGGAGTTCAGCCATCCCCTGACAACGACCTTGTGGTCTGGATTCGTCGTCGTGAACACCATGCGAATGTAGGTTCCCGTGTCGCTTGTAATCACGTACGTCCAACCATCTGCCTCGACGTCGTCATAGGTGACAACACCGTCGGTCTCTGAGAAGGCAACCGAAATCTGATCTTCAAACTGAGCAGCAGCGACCTGATTCGGGGGCACCGTCGTCGTGGTGGTCGTCGTGGTTGGAGGCACGGTGGTGGTCGTTGGGGGTACGGTCGTCGTGGTTGGAGGCACGGTGGTGGTCGTTGGGGGTACGGTCGTCGTACTTCCGCCGCCTCCTCCGCCGCCGCTTCCGCCCTCAGAGGTGTCGACGTAGGGGGCAACCGATGCATCAAGCACGGTAACAACTGCGTCGTTGGCGAATCCGACCGCCGGGACCAGCCCCATGATCATGACCGCTACCACAACGGCGTACTCCACCAGTGAAGAGCCTCGCTCTCTCTTGAGTGGGTTCAGCAGTCGTCTCATCGCACGTTCCTTCGGGTATCGAATCTTGTGATCTACCTCATTTATCGACAGAACTGGTAGCGGCTGTATGGGTTTATCGACCTATTGACGCGGCCACCTGGCAGGACGGTCGACTTGTTGACTACACCTTGTGACAGGGTCTAACGTCCCGCCACGGGTCACTCGATTCGGGAAGGAACACTGTGACGCTCGTTTCACGATGGTTCGGTGGTTCCGTCCGATGATCAACGATGGCATCCGCATCAGGAATTCGCAGGGCGAAGTCGACGGTTCATCAGGTGATTCGGAGGACCTTCACCTTCAGCGGACCATTCTTCTCATGCTCACAGCCTTCTCGAGCGTCGCTGGAGTCGTGTGGGGTCTCATCCTTCTTGCGTTCGGCGAATCTGCGGGGTTGTATCCGATTGCATACGCGATCCTCTCGATTCCCACGCTCATCCTGTGGAGAAATACCGCACGCCTCGTATATCTGATTTGGTACCAACTGATTCTGATTACCGCAACGCCGTTCGTGTTCTCCCTCGCTCTTGGCGGGTATGTCGGATCGGGAGCCATGGTCCTCTGGTCGGTCCTCGGACCGTTCAGTGCGCTCCTCTTCCTGAGCAATAGACAGGCCATCAGCTTGCTCGTGGTCTACCTCGGATTGCTGGTCACGATCGCTGTCGCGTACCCGACTGTTGCTGTCGAGAACGAGCTCGCCGACTGGGTGATCCTCATGTTCTTCGTACTCAACATCGGCGCAGCATCTGCAATTGTGTTCGGCCTGCTTCGATACTTCGTCCGCGAGAACCGCCGAATCTACGGTCTGCTCCAAGTTGAGCAGGACAAGTCAGAGACACTGCTCACGAATCTCCTTCCGAGAGAGATCGCTGAGACACTTAAGAACAGCGACCGAACCGTTGCTGAACAGTACGACAGCGTGAGCATCCTGTTCGCTGATGTGGTCGGGTTCACCCCCCTCGCTGAATCCCTTCTCCCGACCGAGGTGGTGGAGATGCTCAATTCGATATTTACTCGATTCGATGAACTCGTGTCGAACGGCAGAGCGGAGAAGATTGGGACGATCGGCGACAGCTACATGGTCGTGGCAGGCGCACCCCAGCGAGATTCGGATCACGCAGCGATCCGGCCGAGCTCGCACTCGACATGATGAGCGTGGCCAGGAGCAATCCCACGACTGTCGGACCAAACCTCACGTTCAGGATGGGTATCAACACAGGACCTGTCGTTGCTGGAGTCATCGGAACCACACGCCTTCACTACGACGTGTGGGGCGACGCGGTGAATCTTGCGAGCAGACTGGAGTCGCATGGCGAACCGGGCAAGATCCAGATCAGTCGAGCAACACACGAAAAGATCCATGATCGCTTCCACTGCATCCACCGAGGCACAATCCCTATCAAGGGAAAGGGAGAGGTCGATACCTGGTTCCTTGAAGACCGCCTATGAGCGACCTTCGACGCGCCTCGTTCACGGAGCAGCGAACGCCGCGGCCAGTGCCTGAAGAGCGAGCGCCCGGTGGGAGATCATGTTCTTCTCTTCAGTGGGGATCTCGGCAAGTGTGCGCCCGGCCACCTCGAACACCGGGTCATAGCCGAAGCCGCCATCGCCCCGACGCTCGGTCGTGATTGTGCCTTCAAGGACCCCCTCGACGACAAGTTCATCCCCTGATGGCGTCACGAACGCAACGGCTGTTCGGAACCGAGCCGACCGATCGGAAACGTCACCCAGATCGAGCAGCAACCGTGTCACGTTGTCGTCATAGGTGGCGTGCTCGCCTGCGTACCGCGCCGTGAGCACACCCGGAGCGCCGTCCAGCGCGTCGACCTCAAGGCCAGTGTCATCGGCGACGGCCGCGTGGCCCGTGGCAGCCACCACGGCATGGGCCTTCAACAAAGCATTCGCCTCCAGCGTGCTACCGGTCTCGTACACGTCCTCCCAATTGTGTCCTGTGATGATCTCGATCGGAGGTTCGAGTCCGGAGAGAACCGCCTCCATCTCAGCAATCTTGTCGGGGTTCTTCGAGGCGACAACCACGCCGCCCAGATGGATCACAATCGCGACTCATTCTGCGCCGTTACAAGCGCGTCAATGCCTGCCGCTGCGTAGTCCAGCATCGTGTCCAGCTGCTCTCGCGTGTAGGGCTCACCCTCTGCGGTCCCCTGCACCTCGATGAGCGTTTTGTCACCGGTCATGACCACGTTGGCGTCAACATCTGCCGACACATCCTCTGTGTACTCAAGGTCGAGCAACGGCACGCCGTCGATGACGCCAACCGAAATCGCGGCGATGTTCGTCTTGATCGGATTCGACTCCATTTTGCCATCGGAGACCCACAAATCGAACGCATCTGCCAGAGCAATCCAGGCGCCGGTGATCGACGCGGTTCTCGTCCCGCCATCCGCCTGCAGCACATCACAATCGATTCGAGCGGTGACCGGACCCATCGCCTTCATATCAACCGCCGCCCTGAGGGATCGCCCGATGAGGCGCTGAATCTCCTTCGTGCGGCCACCGTTGACAGAGCTCCGTCGTATTCGCTGAGGACTCGCTCCCGGAAGCATCGAGTACTCAGCGGTCACCCAGCCGCTTCCGGACTTCTTCATCCACGGCGGCACGTCATCATCAAGCGAGACCGTGCACAAGACTCGAGTTCTGCCCATCTCGATCAGAACCGATCCCGGAGTCATCTCGGTGTAGCCCCGAGTGATCCGCACCGGCCGCAATTCGTCGTTCGCTCTATCTGTTCTTTCAAGCATTCCCATTCCTCATATCTCGAATACTGTCCCGGGAGCTGCGTATGCGATGTCGCCGGCAAACGCCCCCGATGCCTCGTCCAAACTTGATTGTGGATCCATCAACGCCCCAATGTGGGTCAGGATCAGACGATCTGCACCCGCCCAGGAAGCTGTCTCCCCTGCCTCGAAGGCTGTCAGGTGGTATGCGTACGTCTGGGTGTCCCGAACACCGGCGATCGAGGCCTCGCACAACAACACGTCGGCACCGGTAGCCATCTCCATGAGGTCTCCCCCTGGACCCGTGTCGCCTGAATACACGAGCGTCCTACCTGCTCCCGATATTCGGGTCACGAGCGCTGGCACAGGATGAATCGCCTTGCCAAAACGCAGAGTCACATCGCCAACGGTGACTTCGCCTCCCGGCACTACCTCCTCGATGTCGAGTACGACATTGAAGACATGCTCGTCGTTCGCCCGTGCGAATGCTGCGAGATGTGCAGCAGTGCCCTCGGGGACGAACACCTTGACGGGGACATTTCCTGATGGTCCGAATGCGAGATATCCGTACAGACCGAACAGATCCGAACAGTGATCCACATGGGTGTGTGAGATCACAACAGCGTCGAGCGAACCCGGATCAACCCTCGCCGCCAATTCCATGAACGTGCCGGTCCCTGCGTCCATCCAAATCGATGTGTCGCCGTGCTCCACGAGATACCCGGACGCGGGATTCGTCCGCGACGGCGCGCCGGCCGTGGACCCGAGGATTGTGAGCTTCATCACGTCCACTCCATGATCCCAACACCGACGCCAACGAGCAGCATCCATGCAACAGCTTGTAGGGAACCAACGAACGTCGGCATCATGAAGTTCGATGCAAAGCGCTTCCAAGACCAAAACGCCGATAGTGCATAGACAGTTGCAAGACCCCAGAACATCCAGATCGGCATGATCGGAAGAGACATCAATACGAGGATCGCGGCGAGCACCTGAAGCCCTGCCCCGACGTATCCGAAGAGCAGCCGATACGCCTCTCGGTTGTGTTCAGAGCGAGCCATCGCCGAGAGTCTATTCGCCGACGGAGACCTGCACCTCGACGACTTCATCTTGTTGAATCCGATACGCACGCAGCAAGGGTTTCGGGCCGGCTACCGGACCGACAATGAAGTGCAGCCACTCCGGGTCGCCCCCGCCATCGATGTCGAACTGCGAAGGGTACGCTTCCGACCGAGGATGACTATGGAACACTGCCCCGATGGTGAGATCGGATCGTTCAGCCAGCGTGATCGCACCGAACATCTCCGCGGGTGAGATCGTGAAGCGGTCGCCAGCATCGACGGAGTTCGAGAGGCAGATCGCCAGTCTGGGCACGCCACCCGCGGCGAAAGCAACGAGTCCGCACGCCTCGTTTGGGTACGCCCAACCAGAGTGTTTGAACATGGCGTCCGCCACCTGCGATGGGAGCGTCACACGCTCGATCCCAAGGCTCTCGTATGCATCCACGAGATCAGAGGCACGCACCACAACACGCACGCCGTACCGGGAGAAGAACCCAGGGTTCAGGCCACCTTCGTCATCGGCTCTGATCGCAGCATCGATCCCGTCTGCAGCCAAACGAACGACGGCAATCTCGGCATCGGAGCGATACGGATACACCTGAACCGTCACGGGATTGTCCATCTAGATGGCCTCAGAGATGTGCACGGTGGCCACGATAGGCGCGAGAGAACCCGGAGCGTCCTCGGCGTGTTCGCCGTCGCACGGGACCTTCGTGTGATGCTCCGGGTTCCGGTGGTCCAAGTTGAAGTCGCTACCTGCCTCGTTGAGGAGCGCGACCTCGCTGGTACAGCTGGTCGCGCTAGCGCTCGACCACCTCCGGGGTCCTACAAATACTTTCAGACATTCTTGGACCACCTCCTTTCTCCGTCCGACCATGTTGCCACGAATTCGGCCGTCTGTCACCTGCTGTATCGTCCCGAACCTCAATGCAGGAGGCTTGATGCGCCACAGACTTGGAGCTGAATCGTGACCGAGCAATTGCGCTCCGCTGTCACCCGTGCCCTGACAGATCTCGTTGCCGACTTCTCCGTGATGGAGTGCGATCCGGAATTGGCAGACACGGCCCAGTTCTGTGAGCACTACGGAGTTCCGCCGAATCAGTCAGCAAACGCGATCGTGCTCGCATCGAAGCGGCCGGCAGGGGTCCACGCCATGTTCTTGGTTCTTGCGACGACGAGGCTCGACGTCAATCGCATGGCACGACAACTGATGAATGTGAGGAAAGTCTCGTTCGCCTCATCCGACGTCACCTCAGCCGTCACCGGCATGGTCGTCGGCGGCGTGACCCCATTCGGTCGCCCTGCCGACCTCCCACTATTCGTGGATGCCGCCGTGCTCGAGCCCGAGTGGATCATCGTCGGCGGCGGCTCACGGGACATGAAAATCAAGGTCGACCCAGAAGTCTTCACACGCCTCGAAGGCACGACGATTGTCGAAGACCTCGCTACATAGTGCGCCCGAGCCGAGTCAGCGTTCGCCGATGGTGAGCCCATGTTTTGGCCGGGGATACAGCTCGCCGGGTTTCTCATCACTGGCGTACTCGTTCCAGGTCATGTGGGTCTGTCCATGGTCACGTTCGACCATTTCGATGCAACCTTGTACAGGGCACACAAGACTGCACAGGTTGCAGCCGACACAAAGATCCTCGATAATTTCGACCTTCGTCTTGTCGTCTGCTGTGCGTACAGCCGAGATTGCCTGGTGCGCACCATCGAGACATGCGATGTAGCACAGACCGCAGTTGATGCACTTGTCCTGATCGATCTCAGCTTTGACCACGAAGTTGATGTCGAGGTTCTGCCAATCGGTCACCTTGGTGACGGAGAGCCCGCGCAGTTCGTTGACGCTCTTCATCCCCTTGCTGTCGAGATAGTTCGAGAGTCCTTCGTGCATGCCTTCGACGATCCGGTACCCATAGTGCATCACCGCCGTACACACCTGGACATTCGTGGCGCCCAAGAGGATGTACTCCGCGACGTCCTGCCACGTCGCGATTCCCCCGATACCGCTGATCGGGAGGTCGTCGGTATGGGGATCCGCTGCGATTGCCGCAACCATGTTGAGCGCGATCGGCTTGACCGCAGGACCGCAGTAACCCCCGTGACTCGACTTGTCTCCAACAACTGGTCTCGGCACGAAACTGTCCAGGTCGACACCGGTGATGGAGTTGATCGTATTGATGAGGCTCACGGCGTCGGCCCCACCGTCTTTCGCCGCGCGGGCGGCAGTCCTGATATCGGTGATGTTCGGCGTGAGTTTCACGAACACGGGAACGGTCGCCGATTCCTTGGCCCAACCCGTGATGTCACACGTGTATTCAGGCACTTGCCCAACAGCAGACCCCATGCCGCGCTCGGACATTCCGTGGGGGCATCCGAAGTTGAGTTCGATTGCGTCGGCCCCCGCCTGTTCGACCTGCTTGATGATCGTGTCCCACGCCTCGGGGTTGGAGTCAACCATGAGGCTGACGACCACGGCGTTTTTCGGGTACCGCCGTTTGACTTCCTGAATCTCGATGAGGTTGTCCTCAAGCGAGCGATCTGTAATGAGTTCGATGTTGTTGAGGCCAGCCATCCGCTGACCATTGAGATCTATCGAGCTATATCTGCTGTAGACATTCTCAATCGGGTCGCCGAGGGTCTTCCACACGGCACCGCCCCACCCCGCATCGAAAGCGCGGGCGATCTGGTCGCCGGTATTCGTCGGTGGAGCAGATGCCAACCAGAACGGATTCGGTGACTCGACGCCGGCAATGTTCACTGAGAGATCAGCCATCGTGCTTCCTCACTTCCCTTCCACTGCAGAACGCAGCATCCGGTCGATACTTGTCGCAGCGGCCTTGCCGTGCGCAACGGCGTTTACGACTTCCTTGCCCCCGTTGACACAATCCCCACCGGCCCAGATGTGCGGATCAGCGGTCCGGAACTCGTCATCGACGACGACCCTGCCGCCGGCATCGGTCTCGACGCCACCGAGTGTCTCCAAGAAGGCACTTCTCTTCTCCTGACCCGTTGCCCGCAGCACCATCGATGCCTCGATCCGGTACTCACTGTCCGGTACGCGGACGAGCGTTCCATCGTCAGCGTATTCGGTTCGCTCGCAAAGGAGACCGGACACGACGTCCTCACCTTCGATACGCAGCGGAGCACTCCAGTGAACAAACTCAACACCGCTCGCGAGTGCTCTCTCGATGTCATGGGGGTACGCCCTCATCTCGTCGCGGCCTCTCCTATAGACGAGCGAGACCCTCTTGGCGCCGAGTCTCGCTGCCTGGGAGACTGCGTCGATCGATGTGTTCCCCCCGCCGATCACGACCACCCGCTCGCCCGTGACATCTATGCCACCACCGCGCACGTCAGCGATGAAGTCGAGCGCATCGATCGCCCCTTTCAGGCCTTCTCCTTCAAGTCCGAGGCGCGCGACAGAACCGAGGCCTACCCCTAAGAACAGCGCATCGTGCTTCGTGGAGAGCTCTTCGACGGTGACGTCGGAGCCGACCGAAATGGAAGCCTGAATCTCAACACCGAGTCCTTCACGAATTCGACCTCGCGCAGTGCCGTAGCCTTGTCCATCTTGTAGTTGGCAACACCGTACGTGTTGAGCCCACCCGGTTCCTCGTTGGCGTCGTAGATCACGACACCGTGTCCCAGTTTTGCAAGCTCGGCACCGCATGAGAGCCCTGCTGGGCCCGCGCCGATCACACCAACGCTCTGACCCGTTCTGTCTGCGACCGGGAACAGGTCGATTTCACCGAACACGACATCGTCGGTTGCGAAAGCTTGCAACCGGCCGATGGCGATCGGACGCTCGTGCAGGTCGTTGAGAACGCATGCTCCGGCGCAGAGCACCTCGGTTGGACAGACCCTGGCGCATGAAGCTCCCAAGATGTTGGACTCAAGGATGGTTCGTGCAGAACCAAGGAGGTCTCCGGTGCCGATCCTCTTGATGAACCCTGGCACGTCGATGCTAGTCGTTGGACACGCCGCGTGCACGGTGCGTCCCAGCACATGAGGCAGCGATGCGATTCGACAAGAGCCTCATCGTGGGACATCGTTGGCAGCGGCGCCAGACCTCCGGAGTCAACCGCTGTGGTCATCATCTGGTTCATGCCCGTTCCATCTCCATGTTCGTCGTCAGACGTTCTGAGGGAAGCCGAGGTCGATCGTGCTGGTCGCAGGATCCGGCCATCGGCTCGTGACGACCTTCGCCTTCGTATAGAAGTCGATGCCCTCGGGTCCATACGCGTGCGCGCTGCCGAACAGGGAGTCGCCCCAGCCGCCGAAGCTGTAGTACCCCACAGGGACCGGAACCGGCACATTGATCCCGACCATGCCGGCATCGACATCGATCTGGAACCTGCGCGCTGCGCCACCGTCTCGGGTGAAGATCGCCGTTCCGTTGCCATATGGGCTGTCAGCGATGAGCTTCAGCGCGTCCTCGTAGGTGCCCACTCTCGTGACACCAAGGACAGGACCGAAGATCTCCTCGTCATAACAAGCCATACCGGGTGTGACGTTGTCCAGGAGGGACGGCGCCATGAAGAACCCGTCTCCGGCAAACTCGCGCTCGAGCCCGTCTCACCACAACCGTTGCCCCCTCGGCGGGAGCGCTCTCCACGAAGGATGCGACATGGTTACGATGCTGCGCTGTGATAAGCGGCCCCATCTCGGAAGCAGAATCTGTCCCATCGCCGACGACAAGACCGGGGATCCGGTCCTTGATCGCTTCAACAAGGGGATCGGCTGCAGAACCGACGGCAACGACAACTGATATCGCCATGCATCGCTCCCCTGCCGAACCGTATGCGGCGCTCACGGCAGCATCTGCGGCAAGTCCGATGTCTGCGTCCGGGAGCACCACCATGTGGTTCTTTGCGCCACCGAGCGCCTGAACACGTTTGCCCGCGCTTGTGCCGGTCGCGTACACGTACTTGGCGATCGGCGTTGAGCCTACAAACGAAACCGCAGCGATGTCGGGGTGCTCGAGAATCCGATCGACCGCCACCTTGTCGCCTTGCACGACGTTGAACACGCCGGGAGGAAGACCTGCCTCGTCGAGAAGCTCGGCCGTGAGCGTGTTGACGCTCGGGTCCTTCTCCGATGGTTTCAGAATGAATGCGTTGCCAGCCGCGATCGCGTTCGGGAACATCCACATCGGCACCATGGACGGGAAGTTGAAGGGAGTGATTCCGGCGACGACACCAAGTGGCTGGCGAACCGAATAGACATCGATACCAGACGAGACCTCCTGGGAGAACGAACCCTTCAGATGTTCGGTCAGCCCGCATGCGTACTCGACGTTCTCTATCCCTCGCTGAATCTCGCCGAGCGAGTCTGAGAGCACCTTGCCGTGTTCGGCTGTCAGCAGCGCTGCGATGTCGTGCTTGTGCCTCTCCAAGAGGTCGCGGAACGCGTACATGACCCTTGTCCGCTTCGCGAGGGACATTGCGCTCCACCCGACTGCGGCAGCCTTTGCTGTCCCCACGGCCAGATCCACTTCTTCGGCGGAGGCGAGTCCGACCATCGCGGTCACCTCGCCGGTCGCCGGGTTGTACACCGGGGACGAGCGACCAGAGGTCGTTGCGACCTCCTCAGCTCCAATGATGTGGTTGATAAGTTTCAAGAGAATCTCCCAATTTCAATGGTGAACGGTGACCCGTCCACGTGGCAAGTACTGCCCGTCGCCAATCTGTCCAACGTATTCGTCACCATTGACGATCACGTTTCCCCGCAGCAGCACGGTCTCGACTCTGCCCTTCACGTCCTTGCCTTCATACGGCGAGTAGTCGACATCCATATGGTGTTGGCTCACCGACTTGGTCCACTCAACCGCCGGATCGAAAATCACGATGTCCGCATCCGACCCCACAGCGATCGTGCCCTTCTTCGGGTACATCCCAAAGATCTTCGCTGCTGCGGTACTTGTGAGCTCGATCCATCGATTCAGACTGATGCGACCCTCTACGACCCCTCCGTGGTAGATGAGTTGGAACCGATCCTCGACACCGGGAAGCCCATTCGGGATCTTCGTAAAATCCCCGACTCCAAGTTGTTTCTGGGTGCCGAGGACGGGGTGATCGTCCATGCAGAACGGGCAGTGATCCGTCGAAACGACCTGCAGGTCGTTTGTGGCGAGTCCCATCCACAGGGCGTCCTGGTGGCCATCCTCACGTTTGCGAATCGGCGTCGAACACACGTACTTCGCCCCTTCGAAGCCCTCAGCGGAAACATGGTCCTCAACGCTGAGGAACAAGTATTGGGGGCAGGTCTCGGCGAAAACCGGCAAGCCCTTGTCCCTGGCCTCGGCAATCTCGGCCACCGCCTCTTTGGCGGACATGTGGACCACGTACAGATGTGCACCCGCCAGCTCGGCAAGGACGATCGCTCGATGTACGGCCTCGCTCTCTGTCGACGGTGGACGGGTGAGGCTGTGGTACACCGGGTCCGTCTCGCCCCTCTCGATGGCCTGCTCCCGCAGTACATCGATCGCCATGCCGTTTTCCGCATGCATCATGATCATCGAGTCTGTTTCTGCTGCCTTCTGCATTGCGCGCAGGATGTCGCCGTCGTCGGAGTAGAGGACCCCCGGATAGGCCATGAACAGCTTGAAACTCGTGCATCCGCGCTCAACGAGGACATCCATCTCCGATAACGAACGTTCATTGATGTCGCCGGCGATCATGTGGAACCCGTAGTCGACGGCACAGTTGTCCTTGGCCTTTGCCATCCAGACATCGAATCCATCGAGGAGGCTCTCGCCCTTCACCTGCACGGCGAAGTCGACGATCGTTGTCGTCCCCCCGAAAGCGGCAGCACGGGTACCTGTTTCGAAGGTGTCCGAGGCGTACGTTCCACCAAAGGGCAGCTCCATGTGTGTGTGCGGATCGACTCCCCCGGGGACAACATACTTGCCGCTGGCATCGATAACCTGGTCGGCCTCGTCAGCCCATCGATGTGCACCCGGTGCGGCTAGTGCGACTATCACCTCGCCGTCGATGAGTACGTCTGCCACAACCGTGTCAATTGCCGTCACCACGGTTCCACCTGAGATGAGTGTCTTCATTGCTCGTTCCTCTCCTCTGTTCAGCCGATGACAGACACCGATTCGGCGATGATCCCTGCCGCGGTGTCGATCTCTTGTTCTGTGACGGTCATCGGTGGAGCAATCCGCAGGACATTGCCGTACAACCCACCCTTTCCGATCAGCAGGCCACGCTTCCTGCACTCCTCGAGCAGCTTCGCTGCACGGGCGCCGTCTGGTTCGATCGAGCCGGGCTCGACGGTCTCGATTCCAAGCATGAGTCCCTTGCCGCGCAGTTCGAGAATCCACGGCGTCTCTTGTGCCACCGGCAGGAGGGACTCGTACAGCCTCGATCCCTGCTTGAGCGAGTTGCCCTGGAGGTCGTGCTCGATCAGATACTTCAGGTTCGCAAGCGCACCCGCGGATACCAACGGGTTTCCACCGAATGTCGAAATCGAGTTCGCACCGATGCAGTCCATGATCTCGGCCCCCGCGACCACGCCACCGATGGAGAGACCGTTGCCGATACCCTTTGCGAAGGTCATGATGTCTGGTGTGATGCCGTGGGCCTGGTAGCCCCACATGTGCTCTCCAGTCCGCCCCCACCCGGTCTGCACCTCATCTGATACGAACAGGATGCCGTACTCGTCAAGCACGTCTTTGAACCTCTTGAAGAACCCATCCGGTGGCGTCGCAAAGCCGCCAACGCCCTGGATCGGTTCGACGATCATGCAGGCGACGTCACCCGAAGTCATCATGTCTATGACCTGGTGCAGGTCTTCAACGGCGGCATCGATGAACGCATCGTCGTCAAGGTCCCTGTACGGGCTTCGCACCTTGTAAGGACCCTGAACGTATTGGACGTTCAGCGCGGAGTAACCCGTGGGCGACCAGGAGCGATGGCTCGTCAACGCGATCGCCGTAAAGCTGCGACCGTGGTAGCTGTTGCGTAACGCAAGCACCTGGTTCGATCGCCGGTATGAGGTTGCCAGGAGCATGGCAGCGTCATTCGCCTCTGAGCCTGAAGGAGTGAAGAACACCTTTGCATCGGGGATTCTCGACATCTCGGCGATCATCTCTGCGAGTTCGACCATCGGCTCATTGAGATAGAGCGTCGATGTGTGGAGCACTTTCGCGGCCTGCTCGTTGATCGCAGCGGTCACCTCAGGCAGTGAGTAGGCCGTCATCGTCGTGAGGATGCCGCCGAAGAAGTCGAGGTACTCGTTTCCCTCGAGATCCCAAACGGTCCTGCCCTCGCCCCGGTCGATCGCGATCGGCTCGTCGTAGTAGAGCGCCAGCCAAGACGGCATCACGGCTCTGGTGCGCTGTGTCAGTTCCTGATGAACGCCCACGAGTTATGCCTCCGTCAGCGAATCGTACGTCTCGGGCCTGCGATCCCTATAGAAGGCCCACTGGTTGCGAACCTCCTCGATCAGGTCGAGGTCCAGATCGCGGACGACCAGCTCAGCCTTGACGTCGGAGGCGACTTCGCCGACGTACTGCCCACGGGGATCTGCAAAGTATGACGTGCCGTAGAAGTCGTTGTCACCGAGGTCCTCGACGCCGACGCGGTTGATGGCACCAACGTAATACATGTTCGCGACCGCGGACGCTGGTTGTTCGATCTGCCACAGATATCCCGACAGTCCGCGGCTCGTTGCAGAGGGGTTGAATACGATCTCTGCGCCGTTGAGGCCGAGCGCCCGCCACCCCTCGGGGAAGTGCCTGTCGTAGCAGATGTACACACCGACCTTGCCAACCGCAGTCTGGAAGACGGGGTACCCCTGGTTGCCTGGTCTGAAGTAGAACTTCTCCCAGAACCCTCCGACATGAGGGATGTGGTGTTTGCGATACTTTCCGAGATATTCGCCATCGGCGTCAATCACGGCGGCGGTGTTGTAGAGGAAGCCGGCCATCTCCTTCTCGTACATCGGAAGGACGATCACCATGCCAAGTTCCTTGGCGAGCGCCTGGAAGCGCTTCGTCGTGGGTCCGTCTGGGATCTCCTCTGCGTACTCGTAGTACTCGATGTCCTGCACCTGGCAGAAGTACGGGCCGTAGAAGAGCTCCTGGAAGCAGATCACCTGGACGCCGTCCGCGGCTGCCTCTCTGGCGTACTGCTCATGGAGTTCGATCATGGACTCCTTGTCCCCGGTCCACTCCGTCTGGAGAACTGCGGCTCTGATAACTCTGCTCATGTGGACTCCTTCTCCTCGGCCTGATGGCCTCACCGTACGCGGACAATTCCACCACCCTAGAAGCATTGCACATGATTGACCGAACGGCGGCGAATCGATCGTTCGTCGACACAGACACGCCGCCCGATGCGTTACCGTTTGGGATATCAGGAACGGAGAACCAGCATGAACATCGGTGTTGTCAGCGAGATCAAGCCAGACGAGCGCAGAGTTGCGATTCTCCCGGGAGCAGCAGCCGATCTCATCGGAAGAGGCCACCGGGTCTTGGTGCAATCCGGCGCAGGAGATGGTGCGGGCGCAACCGACGCACACTTCCTCGAGGTTGGCGCCGACATTGTCGACGCTGCGCGGGACGTCTTTGACGAAGCAACGCTGATCGTGCACGTGAAGGAGCCGCAGGCGTCGGAACTCGCGATGCTGCGACCCGACCACGTCCTCTTCACCTATCTCCACCTCGCCGCATATCCGGATGTCGAGAAGGGGCTCCGCGAGTCAGGCGCAACGGCTATCGCGTACGAAACGGTTGACATTGGCGGCAGTCTCCCGCTGCTCGCCCCGATGAGTCACATCGCCGGAAGGCTGTCGACCCAGGTGGGAGCCTTCTACCTGATGGCTCCGTACGGTGGCATGGGTGTGCTGCTTGGTGGGCATGCAGGTGTGCCGCCGGGTCTCGTCGTCGTCATCGGCGCGGGCGCTTCCGGACTCAATGCGATCGATGTCGCGGTCGGGCTCGGTGCACAGGTCACGGTGCTCGATGTGAACGTCGATGCCCTCGAGCGGGTCCAGGCCCGGTGGGGATCGAGGGTTGTCACCGACTACTCGACGAGACACTCCGTTGGCGAATGGACGGCCAAGGCTGACCTCGTCATCGGCGCGGTGTTGGTGGCAGGAGACAAGGCACCAACAGTCATGGACCGAGAAATGGTCGCAGCGATGCGCCCCGGATCGGTCCTCGTCGACATCTCGATCGACCAGGGTGGCTGCTTTGAAACCAGCCGTGAGACCACGCACCACGATCCTACGTACGTCGTCGACGGCGTCGTACACTATGCCGTGGGCAACATCCCCGGGTCGGTACCCCACACTTCGTCACGCGCCCTGTCGAATGCGACCCTGCCGTATGTGCGTGCGCTCGGGACGGGACTCGGCGAGGCCTTCGAGGCGATGCCGGAACTCATCGGTGGCGTGAACACAGCAGCCGGCAAGCTGACGAACGAAGCCGTGGCTCACGCACTCGGATCTGAGTGGACCGATCCACGCGTCGCCCTCGGACTTGCTTAGAACCAAGCAGCGAACGCAACTGGGAGTGATCTGTTGAACGGTTACCGTCCATAGACAAGCGCAGCGTCCGTGAACCCATCGACCTGTGCAGCGGTCGCTCCGGGGACCGTCTCAACCCTGAGCGTTGCGTCATCGAGAAGTTCGAACAACACGACTCCGATGGTCGGGCCGTCGTCGTTGCGTGCCTCGATCCCTTTCATGAGGCTGGTGCGGTCCCAGCGCTCTCCATCCACCCAGTAGTCGTAACCAACCAGCTCGTACACGACAAGACCCGTGTCAACCGTCACGTTCCGTGGGTCCGGAGCGTTACCGACGACGCCTGCCTGGAGGGAGACACCGTCGAACGTGCCGATCGAGATGACGACGTGGGTTGGGTCGAACAAGTCATATGCCGCAGACAGGTGACCAGACCAGTACCGGTTCTGATCCGCTCCCCCGTAACCGTTCGTGCCTTGCTCGAACCAGTTGCCCGCGAGGGTGCCCGCGACGTCATGGTCGAACTTTCCTCCAAACGGCTCGACGGAGCGAAGGCTCTTGGCGATCATCGTTTGCCGAATGTCTTCAGCGAAATAGTCGAACGGATCCGGCGTGTGGATCTTCCACGGTTCAGGTTCATAGGTTTCGGGGACGAGAAGACCTTCGAGGGTGATGTCCAGGTCCACGATGTTGTAGTCGACGTTCATCGTATATGAGCCGATCACTTCGCCCGCTTCCACAGCAACATCGACACGGGCGTACTCGCCCGGCGCCGGCGCCACCTCGGCAATGCGGGGAGAGAGTTCTCCGATGTGAATGAAGATCGACGATATCGAACAGGTGTGCTCAATAACAAGGCGATAGTCGCTGATCGGCTCGCCACCACCATCGGTGAGCACCTCGACCATGTGCTGAATGTCGAGGATGGTGCCTGCGGCGGGGCTGTAGACATCGATGACCCTGCTCGGATCTCTGAAGTTCTGGTAGTACTGGTGGTCGACCGGAGTGACGTGGGATCCGATCATGAGACCCAGCGGTGTGATGTACTCGATGGCGTTGAGGTCAACGGGGGGATACTCGAACGTGATTCGGCCGTTCGAGCACTCGTCGGCGTCGCGCGGGGGTACCGCAGTCTCCGGATCGATGGAGCCGATCTCCTCAGCTGGCTGGGTCGTGACGGAGCTGGCGACATTCGCTGCCGGCAAGTCGGTCTTCCTATCCGGCTGTGTCGCCGCGCCACAGCCTCCAAGGACAAACATCAAGGTCACAATGACGGCTCTCTGCACAGTTCTCCCTCCGTCACTGCCATATCGGCACCCGGATCGCACGGCTGAAGACCCCGTCGCCCGCGATGGCAACGCGAGAATGGGACCCCGGAGGGTCCCATTCTCTTGTTGTGGAGGTGGGGGGAATCGAACCCCCGTCCCACGAGGTGTTGGCGTCGGCATCTCCGAGCGCAGCCAACAGCGAGCTTTCGGAACACGAGGACTCTGTTGGCAAGCACCCTCATGCCCTATCCGGAATTGTCTTATCCCGCCGATCCCGGAAGTCCCGGCGGGAGCGTCCCACATTGCGTTGCCCTGATCCGGCGAGGTGGGCACCCTCCGGTAGGACAGGAGCGTTTATCTACGCTGCCAGTGCGTAACTTTCGTTGTTTGCACTTATATGTTTACCGGCTCTTTAACGAGGACTCCGGTGACCTCGGCTCGCTTCCGGCGCCTCAACGCTCACGGTCGAAACCATGTCACCCCCGCACTGCGGGGACGTGAGGACACGTCCACAGCAATATCGTACCAATCGGGCACGACATCGCACACTGAGAACACGAAAACCGTCACTACTGTTCCGTGTATGAACGCGACACCGGACGACTCACCTCAATCTCCCGACGATAAGACATCCAATGAATTGCCAGACGAACCGGTCTCACAACCGCTCCAGAAGCGGAAGAAACGCACGGTATCCATCAAGCCGTTCCTGCTCCTTCTCGCCGCTATCGCCATAACGATCCTCGGCGTCGGCCAGATCCTCATCCTCTCGTCTGTGAACGACACGCAGAGCCAGATCGAGTCGCTCGATGACCAGATGACCGGCCTCGGTGGAACGCTGTACGACCTGTCACAGACAGTCGAAGGCATTGCCGAAGACGCAGAGGCCGCCGCAGCGAACAATGCCGCCGGTGGAGCAACACCGGCACCGGCCACCCAGACGGGGTTTCTCCCACGATTCTCGAGCGGTGGTGCTGACCAGGCCATCGGAATGCAGCTGATGGCCGTCAAGGGACCAGAGGCATACTCAGAGTCCACAGTTGTGATAGATCCGGCCGACGGGACGAAGCGGGTGTGGATGGTGTGGGCCCATTGGTGCCCCTACTGCCAGCAGGAACTGCCTGAACTCAACAACTGGTGGCCCGAGGCCAAGGACAGCTTCCCAGGAGCCGAACTCGTGACGGTCACCACCTCCATGGACCCATCGCGCGGAAACCCACTCGAGCCTTACCTCGAGGAATCCCAATTCGCCTTCCCCGTCATTGTCGACACGGACACGAGAATCGCCGCACAAGTAGGGGTGAACGCCTTTCCGTTCTGGCTCCTCACTGATGGCGACGGGACAGTCCTTTTCCGCACAGCAGGTGCGCTCCCCATCGAACAGGTTGAACAGCTATTCCGGCAACTCCTCGAATTCGAGGCTTGAGAATCCATAGCGAAACGCTACGCAACTGCGGCTCGGCCCCGCTAGACTCCACCTCACGCCAAACGCCCGAGAGGTGCCCCATGCAAATGGAAGAGTTCACCAAGCAGGCACGTTCGATCGTCAACGATCCGAACATGACATTCCACCAGCGCAAGCACTACCTCGCTGCCCTCGCAGAGAGCGCACTCCCCTACCCAGACATTTCGGAAGAAGCGGCCGAAGCCCTCAACAAGGGCGTTGTCGACGACTTGTTCGAAGGGCACGCTCCGTACCGACCACGGTACCTCCTTCCCGATTACGAGCTTGCCATGGCGCAGGGATCACACCACCTCGAACTCGAGGCGCCAACGAACCTCGACGAGGCAGTCAATTTCCTCCTCATCCTCTACACCCAGGTACCGTCCATCACTGGATTCCCCGTCTTCCTCGGCGACATCGACACCCTGCTCCTCCCCTTTGCCGAAGGAGTATCAGACGCCGACCTCCGTGAGAAGATCCGTCTCTTCTGGATAGCGCTCGATCGAATCCTCCCGGATGGGTTCGTTCACGCGAACGTCGGGCCCACAGACAACCGCGTACTCCGTGCGATTCTTGATGTTGAACGTGAGGTCAAACAGATCGTCCCGAACCTGACCCTCAAGGTCGACCCGACCCAGACAAGCGACGACTTACTCCTTGACGCGATAACGACCGTGTTCGAAACTGCGAAGCCGCACTTTGTGAACCACCCGATGATGGTCGACGACCTCGGCACTGAGTACGGCGTGGTCAGCTGTTACAACTCGCTCAAACAGGGCGGCGGATCCCACACGATGGTACGTCTCAACCTCAAGGAAGCCGCCTTGGAGCACACTGGTTCAGCGGAGTCTTTCATCGATACCACGCTCGTGAAATACGCAGAGCTCAACGCAGAGGTCATGGCAGCGCGCATCCGCTACCTCGTCGAAGAGGCTGGCTTTTTTGAACACGACTTCCTCGCACGCGAGGGCATCGTGCGTCTCGATCAGTTCTCTGCCATGTTCGGCGTGTTTGGACTCGCAGAAGCGGTCAACATCCTCATGGAACACGACGGAGTCGACTCGACGTATGGCGATGGAGGCGAGGCAGACCAATGTGGCTACCGCATCATTGAACGGCTGAGCGACTTCGTGAACGAGCGCGAGATGCCGTACTGCGACGGAGGCCACGGGCGCGCGTTCCTGCACTCGCAGTCTGGGATCGATTCAGACGTCGAGGTCACTGCGGGTACGAGGATTCCGATCGGGACCGAACCAGAAACGTTCCAACACATCATGGCCGTCGCGCCGCATCACAAGCACTTCACCTCCGGTGTATCTGACATCTTCCAAATCGATGACACGGTGCAACGCAATCCAGAGGCAATGGTCGACATGATCAGGGGGGCATTCAATGTCGGCATGCGGGATTTCACCTTCAACATCGATTCGAACGACTTCGTGCGCATCACCGGCTATCTCGTGCGAAAGTCGGAATTGGCCAGGTACGCGGAAGGCAACGAACGCCACTCAAGCACGCTGTTCGCCGCTGGGTCCGTTGCGAATTCGCATGTCACCGAACGTGCCATCAAACGGGTACTGATTCGTGAACGAACTCCGCGGCCTGGTCACTGACACGATTCGATTCTCCTTGGTCGACGGACCGGGGAATCGTTTCGTCGTATTCCTCCAAGGGTGCAACTTCGACTGCGTGGCGTGCCACAACCCTCACACGATCCCGATGCAGTCAGATGATGCCACGTTTATGTCCGTCGACGAGATCGTCAACGAGATGCGACCCGTCGCTGGATTCCTGAGGGGCGTCACTGTTTCGGGAGGTGAAGCAACGCTGCAGCACGGCTTCGTGAGAGCGCTCTTCACTGCGATCAAGGCAGATCCGGAGCTGACACATCTCACGACGCTCATCGACACGAACGGATCAGCTGCGCTCGACGTTTGGAACGAGCTCGCGGACGTCATGGATGGAGCAATGGTGGATCTCAAGGCCTTCGACTCCGACACGCATCTCCGGATAACAGCGCGAGACAACGCCCGAGTCCTTGCATCGATCAAGCACCTCGTCGACCTGGGGAAGCTCTATGAGGTGCGGCTGATGATCGTCCCTGGTGACAACGACGACGCCGAGGCGATGGCGCTCACGGCGGCATGGCTCCATGACATCGACCCTGACATGCGGATCAAGCTCATTGGCTTCCGTCCGCACGGCGTCCGTCCGGAAGCGAAAGGCATCTCCGCTGCGTCACCGGACGAGATGGAGAATCTTGCCCGCGTCGTCACCGATAGCGGCCTCGCCCGTGTCAGCGTCGTGTAGCGCTGCTCCTAGTCATCGGCGACGACGACCAGAGTCGTCTCCATCCCTGCCTCGAGGTGACCAGGAATGTCACACATAATCCTGTATGTTCCTTCGGCGAGAATTCCGACGTCGAGGACTTCACTTGCTCCACTGTCGAGATCGGAGGTCCTCGCCTTGTCCATAACAATCAGGTTATGGACAATAGATCCGACGTTCTCTACGTCGATGGTCACCTCACCAGGTACCGTGACAAGGTTCCCGACGATCTCGAACTCAGACAACTCGGCGGACAAAACACCGTCAGGCGAGACTTCCCCGCCGCCGCCTGATGGTTCTCCGCCGCCGCTGCAGGAGGAGAGGACCGCCATGGCGAGGCCGATAGCGAGAGCCAAAACCATGGGGCGAAACACGGGACGATTCTTGTTGATGAGTTTCACTGCCTACTCCGAGTGTTGGATCTCATGGAACTGAACGCAGGAAACGTAGGTGCCGGCTGAGCGGTACTCGAACTCAACGACGATGCGACTGTGCCCTGTCCATTTCGCGCTTCTGCTGGCGGGCAACGATGTCGCGCCGCTTGTCACGTGTCCGCTTCCCCTTGCCGAGTCCCAGCTCGACCTTGGCCTTGCCGTTGACAAAGTACAGCTGCAGCGGGACAAGGGTGAGTCCCTCCTCCTTGATGCGACCGAAGAGCCTGTCGATCTCTCTGCGGTGTAAGAGCAGCTTGCGCGGTCGTTCGGGCTCATGGCCACCACCCTCTGCGAACGAGTACGGAGCGATGTGCACATTCTCGAGCCACACTTCCCCGCCACGAATCGATGCGTACGAATCTTTCAGCTGCACCTGGGCGTCACGAAGCGACTTCACCTCTGACCCGCGAAGCACAATCCCTGCTTCGAACGTGTCAAGGATCTCGTAGTTGTACCGCGCCTTGCGGTTCGTGGCGACGACCTTGCGATCAGACATGAAAGCGAGGCTACCTACCGCCCTAGATGTAGTTCGTCGGGTTCTTCGGAACTCCGTTGATGCGGACCTCGAAGTGCAGATGCGGTCCCGTTGACAGGCCAGTCGACCCGATGTATCCGATCGTCTCTCCGGCCGTGACCTTCTGACCCACCGACGCACCGATCCTCGACTGATGCGCGTACAGGGTCACCATTCCCCCGCCGTGGTCGATCATGATGGTGTTACCGAACCCACCCTTCACACCGGCGAGGATCACCCTGCCAGCGGCAGCCGCCTTGATCGCGTCACCCTGGGATGCGTTCATGTCGACACCGTTATGCATCCGCATTGTCCCGAGAATCGGATGCACCCGCGGTCCGAAACCTGACGATATTGCACCAGGAACCGGCCTCACCAGCTGCCCGGGCTTGGTACCTGTCGGCTCGGACGCAGCTCTGATCTTGGACTTGATTGACGCTTCCTCGCGAGCGAGAGCTGTGATCTCGCCCTCGAACTCGTAAATTGCCGCCTCAACGTCAACGAGGAGAACCTGCTGGCGGTCATACTCGGCAGACAAAGCCGTTCGTTTCACTTCGAGGTCTGCCTTTGCCACATCGATACTCACCGCGGTTTCAACGAGCGCGGCAACCTCATCGGCGATCGCAGTCTCGACCGCCTTGACCTTCGCCTCCTCGGCTTCCTGCATTGCAACGAGCTCCGCATATCGGCCCGCTGCGCCGGCACGATGCCCGGTCAGAACGTCGAGGTACGCAACGCCAACCGACACATCCGTCACTGCGGTGGCAGAGAATGCGATCGATGGTTCGGATGTGCCTCCGCTCATGTATGCATGGAGCACAGAAGCCTTTGCATCATCGAGAGCTGAGTCGCGCTGGTCGCGAATGACAGAGAGCTTTGCGAAGCGTTCTGCGAGTTCAGACCTCACTGCATCCAGTGCAGCGTTGCGATCCGACTGCTCGATCTCGATCCGGGTCAGCCTGGCACGAGCGGCAGTCATCTCGCTCTCGACCGCGTCCAGCTTGCCTCTGGCGAAGAGCACGTCTCTTGCGAGCATCGAGCGCTCTGCCGCAACGTCGTCAATGGCGGCCTCGATCGCGAGCATGGATTCACGGATCTCTTTGAGATCCTGCTCAAGAGAATCTCCAAATGCAGGACCCGCAAGCGAACCCACCAGCGTGGCAATAACAGCGAGAAAGAGGGCGCGACGGATCACGAGCGCAGGGTGCGGTGGACTGCAAGGCTCAATGAGCTACCGACAAGGCCGGCAGCAACACCGAACAGCAAGACCAGCGCGCCCTGCCGAAGGATGAAATCGCTCTCGATCGCGAGGTTGATCCAATCTGGGAGTTCAGAGAGTCGATCCAAAGCCAGCTGCTGTGCAACGACGATAAAGGTGACCGCAAGAGCGCCGCCGATAAGCCCTTCCAATGCCCCTTCGATGAGGAAAGGCGTTCGTACGAACCAGTTACTGGCCCCAACAAGCTGCATGATCTCGATCTCCTCGCGGCGAGCATAGATCGCCATGTGGATCGTATTGGCGATTAACGCTACCGCCGCGACACCAAGAGCGACAGCCAGCAGCCAGAACATGATCTGAAGACCATCACGCAGCGCGATCATCGCGTCAATGGCGTCTCCAGCGGATTCAACCTTCTCGACGCCTGGCGTCGACTCCAATCGGATGACGATCAAGTCGTAATCCTCAGGATCGGTCGGTTGCACGCGAAGCGACGCCGGCAGAAGATCTGGGTTCTCGTTAAGGACTCGAAGCATCGCCTCGTCGTTGGAGAAGAGGATCTGGGCCTCGTCAAACGCAGCTTGCTTGGAGACATAGAACACATCGGACACCTGCGGCCAAGATGCAACTTCGTTCTGCAGTTCCGCAGTAGCCTCAGCGGTCATGTCATCTTGCAGGAATGCGATGACTCGAACATCCTCGGCCCACTGCAGCGTATTGACTCTGACAATCTCGCCGAATACGAGCGTTCCGAAGGTGAGTGTCAGCGAGATGAATACAGCAAGGATCGCGCCGAGCACAACAAGGGCGTTCCGCCCGAGATTGTTGAACGCCTCTTTGAACATGTAGGTGAGGCTTGTCATGCGTCAACCTCGTCTTCCGACCCCTCTTCTGGGGCGTCTTCCGAGCCCGCATCCGAGTCATCTTCGATGACGTGTTCCGTATCCTCTTCGATAGCGGCGGCAAGAGCAGTCTTCGTTGCCTCATCGACGGTCGCTTCGAGTTCCACTTCTACGTCGTCGCCCTTGTCGGCCAACGCTGTCTCGTCTTCGATCTCATCCGATACCGGTTCGGTGAACTCAACGGCTGGGCGTGTCTCGTAGATGCCGTGCGACTCGTCACGCGAGACCCTTCCCCTATCGAGTTCGACGACGCGACGCTGCATCGCGTCCACGATGGCGTGGTCGTGCGTCGCCATAACAACGGTTGTACCCGTCCTGTTGATGCGGTCGAGGATTCTCATGATGCCAACCGACGTCGTAGGATCAAGGTTTCCGGTCGGTTCATCGGCGAGCAGGATCAACGGCCTGTTCACGAAGGCACGCGCGACGGCGACTCGCTGCTGCTCGCCACCCGAGAGCTGACGAGGGAGACGATCTGCCTTGTCAGAGAGACCGACAAGCTTGAGGACCTGAGGTACTTGGTTCCTGATGATGGAGCGGTGCTTCCCAGTGACCTCCATCGCAAACGCGACGTTCTCGTAGACCGTTCGCGTTGGGAGCAGTTTGAAGTCCTGGAACACGGTGCCGATGGAGCGCCTGAGGTATGGGATCTTCCAGCTCGGCAGTTCAGAGGCGTGCTTGCCTGCGATCCAGATGTCACCATTCGTTGGTGGTTCCTCGCGCATCATCAGACGGATGAGCGTCGATTTTCCTGACCCTGACGCGCCAACGAGGAATAGGAACTCGCCTTTGGCGATCTCGAGATTCACGTCCTTCACAGCGACCGTGCCGCCGGAGTACACCTTGGTTACGTTTTCGAGTTTGATCATGAAATGAACTCAGTGTTCGGCTGTTTCGTGGCCCATTGGTTCAGCCAGAAGCGAGGATACCGGGCCTTTCGGTTAAGACCGGTCATTAGGACGGCGCTCGCGCCGTCACGCCTCGTACAGCTCGGCCCGTCTCCACGCCAGATACGAGTCAACGAGGCCATCGATATCACCATCGAGGACGCCCTGGATATTGCCGACCTCGAAATCGGTCCGCAGATCCTTCACCATCTGGTAGGGCTGCATCACGTACGAGCGGATCTGGCGACCCCACCCAGCTTCGTGCTGCTCACCGCGTACCGCCGCGACCTCTGCGGCCTGGTCTTGTCTTGCCTTCTCCGCCAGACGAGCGCTCAGCAGCTGCATGGCTCGTGCCTTGTTCTGCATCTGGGACCGCTCTGCCTGACATGACACCACAATGCCCGTCGGCTCATGGGTGATTCGTACCGCTGAGTCAGTCTTGTTGATGTGCTGCCCACCGGCTCCTGAAGCCCTGTAAGTATCGATGCGAAGATCCTCGGCATCGATCTCGATCTCTGCCACTTCAACCTGTGGGATCACATCGACGCCTGCGAACGCCGTATGCCTGCGCGCCGCAGAGTCGAACGGACTGATACGAACGAGCCGATGCGTGCCGCGCTCTGATTCGAAGACTCCGTACGCGTTGTCACCAGAGACGGTGAGCGTCACGGACTTGATTCCCGCTTCCTCACCCTCTTGGTAGTCGTCGACCTCGAAGGTCATCTCAGAACGCTCGAGGTATCGGGTGTACATCCGCAGCAACATCTCCGCCCAATCCTGGGCGTCAACGCCACCGGCTCCGGCATGGATCGACACGATTGCGGGTTTGTCGTCATACTCGCCGAAGAAGAGCGACTCACGCTCAAGGACCGAGAGCTCGCTGCGAAGCTTCTCGAGCTCAGACCCGACCTCGGACAATGAGTCATTGTCCGACTCCTCAATCGCCATCCCGAGCAGCAGATCGATGTCCTCAATCGATTCCTCGAGATCAGTGACGAGCTTGATGGTGCCCTCGTGACGGGCGAGTCTGCGCGTGACAGCACGGGCGTTGTCCTGGTCATTCCACAAATTGGGCGCCGACGCCTGCTCGCGAAGAACGACCAGCTCGGCCTCCTTCCCTTCAACATCGAGAAAGCCGCGAGCGTCAGTGAGACGGGACCGTAGGTCCGCGACAACGTCTCGTAGTTCTGCAGGTTCCATCCATGGCAGGCTAGCGACCGGACCTCTCGGAGTTGCGTAGCAACTCCCAAGGAATGCCGCAGGCATTCCCGGCTACTGAACGTCGCCCTCAGGCGTACCCGTCGTCTTTGCAAGGGACCGCAGCCACTGTGCTCCCGACGTGCGGTCGCCCGCCAACGGGACGCCTCCGGCGATGCGCTCGCCCGCAACAACACGACTTGGCGGAGCAGGTGCCTGCTCTTCCTTTGCCGCCGATATCCGCTCGGCGCGGTCAAGTTCGAGAGCAATAAGGGCCTCTTCGACAGCAACCACTTGCTCCTCAGTCGACGATGGCAGGTCAAGACCGAAGTAGACCATACGGGCCATGTCTTTCCGATAATCATGACCGAAGGAGCCGAAGTGGCCAGGCACCGTCACCATGGCGTTCGCTGCATCGATCATCACCTGGATTCCTGTCACGATCGGGGTCCAGTCCATGTCGTCCGGAACGCCACGGCCACGCTCGCCCTTGAGCCACTCAGGTTCCCTGATGAGAAGATCTGGGCCCATGACGGCGATCGGATCGTTGTCATGGTCCAGGATCACAACTCGCAGCGCCGAACGCTCCTCTGCGGTGAGATCCATCAACTGCTCAGGCTGATCGAAGACCCCAACCGTTCCCGCCGGAACAAGTTCACTCGATCCGCGACCCATACCGCTCTTTGACCACTTGGCCATCCACGGTAGGCCAGCCCACAAGGCCTTGTCGATGCCGTAGTGGTCGAAACCAGCCATCCCATTGTGCATGACGACATCCGAGCTCGTCCAGGCTCCGAGGCTCTCACCAAAGACCAAGACCTTTGGCCTTTCAGCGGGAGGCCGACCGCTGAGTCGCTGTTTGACTCCCCACAGAAGCAGTCGGAACTGACTTCGACCAAGCGCAACCTTCTGAAGACTGAGGAACGAGGGGAACTTCCCATACTGGATGCATACCGAAGCAATATTGCCTCTTGTGAACAATTCCGCGGATTCGATCATTGTCTGATCGATCCAACCGGTTCCGGTCGGCGAGACCAGAAGGAGATAGTCCCTTTCGAAGGCTCCAGTGCGTTCGAGTTCATCGAGGGCCATCTCCGCGCGACCTGACGGATACAACGGTTCCGAGTTGTATCCGATGAAGACTCTAATCGGGTGCTCGGCCCCCTGCTCATCCATTGTCTCATCGATGTACTCGGGCGTGAGCACGTCGGTCACGAATCGTCTGCCCTGCTGGCCGAGATCGGCGAATGACGAGATGCTTCCCGGACTACCAGACATGAGGGGACTCGTCGGTGCAACGGAGTATCCGGCCTCGACTCTCTCATTGCCACGCCCGATGTAGCCGACACCGGTGTTGTAGAGACTGGTCAAGCCTCCCGCCCACATCGCGGTGTTCACTGCACGTCCAAGCAGGCGTCTCGACGGCGTGTCACCGAAGTAGTTCATCCAAGCGCCCCGCGTTGCCTGGAAGGCTCTCGTTCCCGCCATACCGACGGACGCCACAGCAAAGCCGGTGGCGACCGCAGGGGCGAGCTCGTTCGGCTGTGGAATGGGCCAACGCTGTTGCTCGGCCTTTCGCTTCTCGAGTCTGTCCCTGGACCATAAGAGAACGCCAGCAAGGGCAGCCACCGACATGAGCGCGGGCCGTACCATCGACGATGCGGGATAACGATCCCGCGCCGCGTTTCCAAGGTCGAAGATCGCGCCACCGATGGACGCCGACTTCACCACGCGCCCTGCCGTTCTTGCCCCAGATCTGGCAAGCGTCTCCCCATCGCGGACGGGTAGTTGTTCAAACGAGTATCCGACGCCTCCAACGAATGTCCGCATCAGAAGTCTGTGCGAAAGTGGATCACCGTCATTGACGATCGTCCCTGTTGCGCCCTCGACGATCGCCGTCACACCACGGGCAGCAAGCACAGACATGCCAGCGATCGCTCCTTGATGCATCGAGGAGTGAGGCATCAAGGATGGACCGAACGAGTCAACGAATGCCATCGTCTCGAGAGGTGCCGATGCCGCACCGGTTACGGGATTGGCCCAGTCGATCGCTCGTTTGGCAATGACCGCGCCGGTCAGCCCCTTCGTCACATTCTTGAGGGTTGCAATGCTTCCCATACCTGCGCTCCCTATGCGTCGCCACCCATGCGGGCTACCAGTTCCAAGGTTGAGACTACATCCCGGCTCTCACTCAGGGAGCGGGTCCGCCCCCGGCGCGCCGTGGCAGCGTTTGTACTTCTTGCCTGAGCCACAAGGGCACGGAGCGTTGCGACCGATTTTGTCGCCCTCGCGCCTGACCTGGCGTTGCGTTGTGCCATCGCCCTTTGCGCTCGACGTCGTGATGCCTTGTGCTTTCGGCCGCTCGTCCCGCCGTGCGACCTCAACATGGAACATGTACCGGATCGAGTCTGCCTTGGTGGTGTGCACCAGATCTTCGAAGAAGATGAAACCCTCACGCTGGTATTCGACGAGGGGGTCGCGCTGGCCCATCGCCCGTAAACCGATTCCGGAACGCAGATAGTCCATCTCGGCCAAATGCTCACGCCACTTGTTGTCGATGACAGAGAGGACCACCGTACGCTCAAGGGACCTCATGACCGATTCGGTCAACTCGGCTTCTCTCGCCCCATAGGCATCGGCTGCTTCCGCGACGAACGCATCAATCACTTCTTCGGCGACGAGGTCGTGTGGATCGTCGAAGCTGCTCTTTGACAGCTTGGACGGATACAGCTCGCCGATATGGGTGGCAAGTTCGTCCCAATCCCACTCGGACGAGTCGATGCCGTCAGTCATCTCGTGCACCGTGTCTTCCACAACATCATCGAGCCATTCAGCGAGGAGTTCCTCCGTCTCATTGCCGTGGAGGATCTGGTTGCGCCACTGGTAGATGATCTTGCGTTGGGTGTTCATCACCTCGTCGTACTTGAGCACGTTCTTGCGGATCTCGAAGTTCTGAGACTCGACTTGTGTCTGGGCTCGCTCGATCGATTTGCTGACCATCTTCGCCTCTATGGGAACATCTGGCGGAATCTTGAGCCTCGACATGATCGACGCAACTCGCTCGTTCGCAAATCGGCGCATCAGGTCGTCCTCAAGGGAGAGATAGAAGCGGCTCTCTCCAGGGTCACCCTGACGTCCCGAACGGCCTCGCAACTGGTTGTCGATCCGTCTTGACTCGTGACGCTCGGTGCCGAGAACGTATAGCCCGCCCGCTTCGAGAACCTTCTTCTTGTCGATCTCGGTCTCTGCGGTGTATTGCTCGACAAGTCTGTCGAACTCCGCGTCGTGCTCCGCTGTACCTATCTCAAGTTCTGAGCGGAGCATGGCACCCTTCGCCAACTCAGTCGGGTTCCCGCCGAGCTGGATATCGACACCACGACCGGCCATGTTGGTTGCGACCGTGATTGCCCCGGTCTTGCCCGCCTGCGCAACAATGTGCGCCTCTCGCTCGTGCTGTTTCGCGTTCAGCACCTCGAATTGGATCCCTCTCCGCTTCAGCGTGTCTGCAACCAGTTCCGACTTCTCAATGGACGTCGTTCCAACAAGCACCGGTTGTCCGTTCTTGTTCCGCTCCTCGATGTCATCTGCAAGAGCAGCGAACTTGTTGTCCTCATCGACGTACACGACGTCGCCCTCGTCGAGGCGGGCTAGCGGTCGGTTCGTCGGGACAACAACCACTTGGAGCCCATAGATCTCAACGAACTCGCCCTCCTCGGTAATGGCGGTTCCCGTCATGCCAGAGAGTGTCTCGTACATTCGGAAGTAGTTCTGGAGGGTGATCGTCGCGAGCGTCTGATTCTCTTCCTTGATCCGCACGCCCTCTTTCGCCTCGATGGCCTGATGGAGCCCCTCTGAGTAACGACGTCCTTCAAGTACACGCCCTGTGAACTCATCAACGATCATGACCTCTCCGCCACGAATCATGTAGTCGACGTCCTTCTGGTAGAGCGTCTTTGCCTTGAGTGCGACGTCGAGATGGTGAATGAAGTCGACGTTCGCGAAGTCGTACATGTTCTCGACGCCGAGGATCACCTCGACCTGTGCGACACCCTCCTCGGTCGTGATCACCTGCCGCTTCTTCTCGTCGACCTCGTAGTGCTCATCAATTCTGAGTCGAGATGCGATGCGGGCGAACTCCGTGTACCACTTGCCTGTCTCTCCGACGCGGCCTGAGATGATGAGCGGTGTGCGAGCTTCGTCGATCAGGATCGAATCGACCTCGTCGACGATCGCGAAGGCGTGGCCCTGCTGCACCATGTGCTCTGGTGTCATCGTCATGTTGTCGCGCAGGTAATCGAAGCCGAACTCATTGTTCGTGCCGTGGGTGATATCCGATTCATACTCCGGACGACGTTCTTCGGGCGTCATCCATGCCTGAATCAAACCAACTTTGAGACCGAGAAAGCGATGTATGTTTCCCATCCACTCTGCATCACGGCTGGCGAGATAGTCATTCACGGTGACAATATGGACTCCGCCTCCGCCAAGGGCATTGAGGTACGCAGGCATGGTGGTGACAAGCGTCTTTCCCTCACCTGTCTTCATCTCAGCGATCATGCCACGGTGCATGGTCGCGGCGCCGACGATCTGGACGTCGTAGTGACGCTGACCGAGAACACGCCGGGACGCTTCGCGGACGGTCGCGTACGCCTCGATCTCTATGTCACCAAGCGTCTCACCGGCCGCAAGTCTCTCCCTGAACCAGGGCGTACGCGCAGCCAGCTCTTCATCGGAGAGCTTCTCCATCTCAGGTTCGAGAGCGTTGACGTCAACAGCAACCTGTTCGAGTTCCCTGAGCCGTTTGCCCTCGCCTAGGCGCAGTGCTTTGTTGAAGATCGACATGTGCCGTGGATACTACGGAGCTGCCCGGCTATCTGGGCACAACGCGGCTGCATCCAGATCACGGAAGCGTGATCAGGTTCTCTCTGATGGCGTACAGCACAGCCTCATTGCGTGAGTGCAGCCCCAGCTTGTCGAGGATGTTGCGGATGTGGTTCTTCACTGTGTTCTCCGAGATGAACAACAGGTCGCCGATCTCTCGCGAGGTCTTGCCGTCTGCGACGAGACCGAGAACCTCGAGCTCTCTGCCCGTCAGTGTCGGCTTCCGGGTTCCGATGAGTTCTTGGTGTAGGAGAAGCTCGCGTGTGACATCGAAGAGCTTGCCTGCCATCCCGGGTGAGATGGCTGCTCCGCCGAACGAGACGTTGTCGATGACGCTGACGAGATCGTCAAACGGCATGTCCTTGAGGATGTAGCCGCGGGCACCGCCCCGAATGGCTGCAACCAGATCCTCCTCGGATTCCGACCCCGTGAGGAGCAGAACTTCTGATGTTGGCGATACCGCCCTTATCTTCCCGAGGACCTCGATGCCGGACATACCGGGCATCAGGATGTCCAGAAGCACGATGTCGGGCTGTTCAGACTCTGCGAGCGCTACGGCGCCCTCTCCATCGGCGGCTTCGCCGATCACATCGTATCCGGCACCGCTCAGAGCAGCGGTCAGGCCAGCCCTGAACAGGGAAACATCGTCGACTACCAGCAATCTTTTCATGTCAGCTCCGGCTCACTCCGGTTCGATTAAACCTACGTTTCCGTCACGCCGCCTGTACAAAACACAGTACCGATCCGAGTCCGCATCGAGGAAGAAGAAGAACTCGTGTCCGAGCATTTCCATCTGCAAAACAGCTTCCTCTGGCGACATCGGCTTCATCAAGAACCTCTTGGTTCTGACGATCTCAACGCCACGGTCCTCATCTTCATCGGACTGACTAGACACCTGGTTTAGGTCTTTGTTCGAAACCCTGTTTCGCTGGATCAACTTCGTCTTGAGCTTCCTGAGCTGTCGCTCGTAACGATCGGACGCCAGATCAACCGCAGTCCTCTCCTCGGCGGCCTCCGCCTCCACTCTCACGATGTGGCCTGCGGCATTCGTGGTGATCTCGACGCGGAACTTTCCGTCGGCTCGCCGAGGATTCGTGTGCTCGGAAAATTCGACATCGACGTCACCGCCCTTCTCGAAGATCCTTCCAGCGTGTTCGACGCGGTCCTCCGCGAACTCACGCATGTCGTTGGGCACCTGCATGTTCTTGCCGTGCACTCGAACGGTCACCCGATCTCCTTTCGGTCGATGAATCGAATTGAGCGCGCAGCATTCACGCGTCCTAATTCGAGGGATTCAGCCTGGAGGTGCGCTCGCGCGGCGTGTGACAGGTAGTCGGTTGTCTCACGCATCTGCGTCACGTCACCTCCCAGACTCGGGAACGGCTGAGTTCCTGATTCCATAGTACCCGCTGATGTCGCTACGAGAACCGATATTCCGTTCGCACCCATGGCTCGCATGGCACTCTGGATGGTTGCTCCTGTTGTGATGACGTCATCGACGAGGACCGCGTTGTGCGGTACCGCCTCGACCCGTCTGAAAGCTATGCCGTGTCGATGCTCGCGGTCGGCACCCGCCTGGCGCTTCCACCACAACGGGGCACCCAATCCGCGGACAACGGGAAGACTTGTCAACCGCTCCAAGTCCATCGCCAGCACAAGCGCCTGGTCGATGCCGTACGTGACTCGGCGAACGAATGACCTCGGGACGGGCACGAGTGCGGTTGCATCCGATGGCACCCCGGAAACCATTCCTGCCGCCAGAAGCCGCCCGGCAGGGGCCGACCTTCGGTACTTGAGATTGTGGACGAGCCGGACTGCTGCACCAACGTGCCTGAAACCCGCCTCGACACAGACACCGTCGACCATCTGCGCCGGCGCACGCGCAAGCGACGTCACACAGGGGTCACACAGCGGCCAGCCCGGCATGGCACACGAAAGACAGAGCATGCGTTGACCGTATCGGCGACCTATGACAGGTAGAACCGGGTGGGAGTGCTAGTGACTCAGGTCCCGTGTTCCCATGACGCCAGATAGTGCTCCTGGGCCGGTGTGAGCTGCTCAAGGGAACCGTTCATCGCTTCAAGCTTCAGACGGGCGACTTCGTCGTCGAGTTCGGTTGGAAGCACATACACCTTTGCCTCAAGCTCGTCTTGATTCTGGATGATCCACTCGGCCGCAAGCGCTTGGTCAGCGAATGACATGTCCATGACGTCCGCTGGATGGCCCTCCGCCGCGCCGAGGTTGACGAGGCGTCCCTCGGCAACCACGAGTAGCCGGCGTCCGTCCTCAAGGGTGAACTCTTCGAGGTTGTCCCTGATCACACGTCGTGATACGGACATCTCGTCGAGGGCGACCAAATCGAGTTCAACGTCGAAGTGCCCAGCGTTTGCGAGGATCGCTCCATCGGGCATTCTGGCGAAGTGCTCCGCTCTGAAGACATGAATGTTGCCGGTAGCTGTGATGAACACCTCTCCAACCTCGGCGGCTTCCACTCCCGTCATGACCCGATGGCCCTCCATGGTGGCCGCCACCGCACGAATGGGGTCGATCTCTGTGACGATGACATCCGCGCCGAGTCCCTTGGCCCGTGTCGCTATGCCCCAACCACAATCACCGAAGCCAGCTACAACGACGCGTTTGCCTGCGAAGAGGATGTTCGATGAACGGAGGATCCCGTCGAGCGATGACTGCCCCGTTCCGTGGCGGTTGTCGAAGAGGTGCTTGGTGTCGGAGTCGTTGACAGCGACGATCGGGTAGCGAAGCACCTTGGCTGCCTCCATGGCCTTGAGCCTGATGACGCCTGTCGTCGTCTCCTCCATGCCCCCGACCACGTCCTGACTCAGACGCTCCTTGTGGAGCACGGTCGTCATGTCTGCACCGTCATCGAAGACAAGGTGCGGAGCGGTGTCCAAGACAGCATTGATGTGTTCGTAGAACTTGTCAGAGTCCTCGCCTCGCACGGCGTATGTCGGAATGCCAGCCTCAACGAGCGCGGCCGCCACGTCGTCCTGCGTAGAGAGCGGATTCGACGCACAGAGGGCAACCTCTGCGCCACCAGCAACGAGGGTGAGCATGAGATTCGCTGTCTCGCTCGTCACGTGCATGCACGCTCCGATCCGCACGCCAGCTAGCGGCTGCTCCCTGATGAAGCGCTCCCTGATCGATTCGAGGACTGGCATCCTGCGGTCCGCCCACTCAATGCGGAGCTTGCCCTTCTCTGCGAGGGATGCGTCGAGTATTTCGAAGTTCATGGGGGCTCCTGTAGGACTAGGCGGTTGCCCGTGAACGGTAGACCGCCTGCGGTGTCAGTTGTCGGCTTTCAGGAGTCATGCTCGCGGAGTAACCCCCGCTACGATCGTCAGCATGACACGACACGTTGAAAAGCCGTGGGGATACGAACTCATCTGGTGCGAGACGCCGTTCTACACGGGCAAGAAGATCCATGTGAACGCCGGTAAGCGGTTGAGTCTGCAATATCACGAAACAAAGCGCGAGTCCGTTTTCGTGTTGTCAGGGACGCTGCTCCTGCACCTCGGTCAGAACGATGAAGCGAGAATTGTCACCCTCACAGAGGGTGAGTCGTATGACATCCCTGCCCTCGAGGTACACCGATTCGAAGCGCCAGCCGACCGCGATGTGGACATCATCGAGGTTGCCACGCCCGAGGTCGACGATGTGATCCGCCTTGAGGACGACTACAACCGCGAAGGAACCTCGGCGCCCTGAGCCGCCTCGGTTGTCTCGGCTAGTGGGTGTCCTCGGAAGTTTCCCAGCGAGAGCCGAAGACGGCGGCGCAGCCTGCAAGAAGAAGGAGCACACCGATGAGCGCCACCAAGTCGCTTCCGAGCCCCGTCACTGGGAGTTCCTCAACAGTGAGCTGAACCGCGAGAACATTGTTCAACGGATCAGTGTCGTATCCGGCGCCGCCGAAATCGACGGACATATTGAAGTCCAGCACGTCTCCCTGATCAGCGTCGATAACTGAGACGATCGCGACCGTGCTCGACGCTCCCCCATTGAGTGTGCTGTCGAGGACACAGGTGACCTCGCTGCCAGCCACCGAACAGTCCCATCCCTCTCCTGAGAAGGACTCGAACACTGCAGACGGATCCAACATGAGAGTCACCACGATGGGTGCGAATGCAGCAGCAGGTCCGGCGTTCGAAACTGTGAGGGTCTGTGTGTGGAAACTCCCTTGACCCGCAGAGGCTGGAGACTCAACCGCAACCGTCAGGTCGTAGCCCACGTCGAACGTGACCTGGGCCGTTGCGGTAGCCGAGACATCGCCCTGCGGACTTGAAGCTGTAGCCGTGGTGAGCGTGTCGCACGGTCCCGGAATTCCCTCGGCATTGACAACAACCGTGTACGTGACGGAGACCGAAGCACCCGGCAGCAACTCGGCTTCGGCTGGGAAAACAACGGTGGGAGTCACCGTTGCATTCGAAAGGGCGGCGGCAAGGCCGTCGTCGACGTCCATGCCCGTGAGCGTGGTGTTCCCGGTGTTCGAGACAGTGACAACGGCGATCACGGTGTAGGTGCCGGCCCCGTGGGAGATCACATCTTCAATCGTCTCGGCAACACCGATCGACGGATCACGGTCAACAGGGATCATGTGGTCTTCACTGGCGAAGACTGCAGAGGAATCCGGAGCCGTTGCTTCCACCGTGGCCGAGGCATCGATGGTTCCGAGGTCGATATCGGCTTGGGACACATCTACCTCGACGATGCACACGACGACGTCTCCCGGCGCAAGCTCCGTGGCAGGGCAGCTGATCGGTGATCCGAGTGCGCCCATGAGGCTGAGGCCGGAGAGCGTGACATTTCCGCCATTCGCAATCGTGTATGTGACCGCTGCACCGTCGCCTGCATCGGCACGATCGTTCGGCGACACAACTTCCAGATCCAGGGCCGAGGCCGTTTCAAGCGTGACGGATGGTTGCTGGTCAGCAGTGAGGAGCAGCAGATCCGAAGTGGTCGTGACCGGATTGTCCGAGGGATCGGAGCCGGATGCGGTTGCCGAGCCGGTGATCTGCCCGGAGTCAAGATCGCCCTGGTTGATGGCCTCGAGAGCAGTGCACGACCGTGTCTCGTCCGGTGCGAGCTCGAAGGGTGTCACGCCACAGTCGAGGACAGCACCAGACGGCAGGTCGTGAGTAGCTTCGATGCCTGTAAGGCTCGTGTTGCCGACATTTGTCACGGTGACCGTGAGATCGATCGTGGTACCAACGGCATCGTATTCGGTGGCACTCGCAACGAAGTCAACGGTGAGGTCTGAGGTGCGGTCCAGTAGCACGTCAGCCGTGTCGGATGCGGACAGGTCGCTCCCGCCGGCCGCCTGCGCTGAGAACGATCCGGTGGCATTCAGCGCACCGCCATCGATGTCATCTTGCGTGATGGTGTATGTCACCGTGCATGTCGTTGACTCGTCAGGAACAAGAGTTGTGGCCGAACAGGCGAGCGAGCCCCCAACATCGGTTGACACGGCAACGGAGGAGACTGTCACGTTTCCTGTGTTGGTCACCGTTCCGGTATACGTGACGGTATCGCCTGTGTCTGCACGTGATGCCGGAACGATGACCGACAAGTCAGCAACGGCGCCGAGATCGGTTTCGAATGCTGGCGTCTGGAGCAACGTTGTGGAGTAACTTGCACTGTCCGACACCGTTACGTTCGCCGCGTCATGCCCACCAACCGTGGCGGAACCGGAGAATGCACCTGAGTCGAGGTCAGCTCGGTCGAGCGTGTAGGTGGTGACACAGGTTGTGGTCTCGCCCGGCATGAGGGTACCTACCGCACATGCCGTTGAGTCCGCCTCGGCATCAGAAACGGCAAGGTCGAGAAGTGTTGCGGTGCCCGTATTCGTCACATCGGCCGTGACCGTCACGATGTCGCCCGCATTGTGTGTTCCGGAGCTATCTGTGTCGGCGACAGACACGTCAGAGGTTGACGCATCAATGCGGCAAGTCAGGGAGAGCACGACGTTGTCGACGAGATTCCCGACGCTGCCTCTTGCGACCGGGCTGAGCATGAATCGGGTGGTTGTCTGCGCTGCCGGCACTGTGCATGAGCCTGAGTAGGTCACCCATGCCGCGGGCGATGTCACCATCGTTTCGACGGTCGTCTCACCGCCGGCCGTCCCGATGTTCACTTCGGCGGTATCCACCCGGGACCGACCCTTGTGGTCGACACTCCACGAGATGACGTCGCCCTCGGCCGTTGCGATGTCTTGGTACGTCGGTGCAGGGCCGTTTGCCTGAAGCTCAGAAATCTGACTCCCTTCAGGTGCTGCCACGCCGTTGAAGCCGTCCACCCAGAACTCGATGACGCCGTCGGTAGCGTGCGTCTCCCAGCCGGGGACATCGGTTTCGTTGATCAGTCGCCAGGTGTCGGGGATGACAGGATCCTCGAACGACAAGTTTGTGCCACGTGCGCAGTTCACCGACACGGCAGCAGATGCGGGTGCGGCTGGGGACATTGCAATGAACAGTGATGCGAACAGGGAGAATGCCACCACAGTGAGCAATGGGTGGCGGTAGGGGGTGGATTTCGGAGCCATCAGGCAGAGGTCCTCTTCGGCAATGCTCAGCTTCTAGCGTCGATATCGACAGGCGAGCGCTGCACTTGATGACCAATAACTAGTTACCTAGGTGACTAGTTACCTCCACTGACAACTTACCGGGGTATAGCCGCACTTCGCGGACCATGTCAGGCCTTATCAACCACCATATCCGGGATGCCATCGACCACCGGATAGGCGTGTCCGCACTTTGCACAGACGAGGGCGGGAGGTTCGCTCTGCTCTGCAAGTTTGCCCGTGCACAGCGGGCACTGCATGATGGCCAGCAGGTCAGGCGAGATGAGCGTCTTTTCGGTCACGATTCCTCCTTGATGATTGCCGCGACGCGTTCCACGAGATCGTCGACGGCCTCGGCGTCGGGGCCCTCCACGTTCAGCCTCAATACCGGCTCGGTGTTGGACGGTCTGAGATTGAACCAACGATCCCCGAGGTCAACGGTCAGCCCATCGAGTCGATCGACCGAGTGATCCTCGAATGCCCGCTCAACCGCGGCGTCAGCTGCAGCCGTGTCGGCGACAACGAAGTTGATTTCCCCTGATTGGGCGTATGGCTCGTAGCTCGCTCTCAGCTCAGAGAGTTGCACGCCTGCGTCGCTCAGGACCCTCAGGAGAACAAGCATCGCCATGATCCCCGAGTCCGCTCGGTAGTTGTCCCTGAAGTAGTAATGACCGGAGTGCTCGCCACCGAACACCGCTCCCGACTCTGCCATGACCTGCTTTATGTAGGAGTGTCCAACCTTGGTTCGGATCGGGAGGCCTCCGGCGGCTTCGACGACCTCGGCAACTGCCTTGGAGCAGATGAGATTATGAACGATCGCGCTCCCAGGCTGTTGCTTCAGGAACCAGTCGGCGATGATCGCCGTGGTTGTGGAACCGGGCAGTGGCAGACCTGTGTCGTCAATGAAGAAGGCGCGATCGGCATCGCCATCGAACGCCACGCCCAGATCCGGCTTCCGGTCGTTGACCAGTGCCACGAGGTCGATCAGGTTCTCGGGTCTCAGCGGATCGGGTGGATGATTGGGAAATGTCCCGTCCGGTTCGAGATAGAGACCGATCAGTTCGGCGTCGATGCGATCGAACACTTGGGGAAGCACGACGCCAGCCATGCCATTGCCACCATCCGCCGCCACGGTTAGGCCGACGATTCCAGACGCACCCGTTACGGCGGTGACGTGGTCGAGGTATCCCTCAACGAGGTCGTCCGAAACCACCCGTCCGGTCGTGTCGGTGGGTGCGAGCCCCCCCTCCGCCATCCGTCGGATGTCCTGCAACCCTGTCTCCGCCCCGATGGGCGCAGCACCGGGTTGGCAGAACTTCAACCCGTTGTACTGAGCGGGATTGTGGGAAGCGGTGATCACAACACCTGGTAGTGATCGTGCACCTGATGCGTAGTAGAGCAAGTCGGTGGGGATCTCGCCAAGGAGCCGCACGTTCACGCCCTGGCTGGTGATGCCGTCCACGAGGGCTTCACGGATTGCCGGGGACGAAACTCTGCAGTCGTTTCCGACGAGCACTTCGTCTGCATCGATGAATGCGGCGAACGCAGCCCCGATACGGGTAGCGATCTCTTCGTCGAGTTCGTCGGGGACTATGCCCCGTACGTCGTATGCCTTGATGATGTTGGAAAGGTCCATACCGCGATTCTACGGCGCTCGGCGCGGCCTGCTCGAACATACGACTGACTCCTACACTCCCCGCATCATGGCTCAGCCGAACCCTCCAACTGTCACCGTGGTCATCCCCGTCCACAATGAGGCATCGTTCCTTCCGGGCGCGCTCCCGCGTCTGTTCGACGAGCTCGCTGACGTGAACGCTGAGATCACCGTGCTCGTCGCTGAAAACGGTTCAACGGATGGAACCGCTGACCTGGTGCGCGAAGCAATGGACAACCATGGGAATCTCGACCTGCTCGAGCTGCCGATCCCCGACTACGGCGCAGCAATGCGCGATGGCTTCCTCCAAGCGGAAAGCGACTGGGTGGTCAACTTCGACATCGACTACTTCTCCGGGGAGTTTCTCGCCAATGCTCTCGCTCTTGCTGGTTCAGCAGACATCGTCCTTGCCTCGAAGCGAACCGAGGGGGCCGATGACCAACGAACCGCTGCACGACGATTCGCCACCTGGACGTTCAATCAGGTCCTCAGATTTGCCTTGTCGTCTGGCGTCTCTGATACCCACGGCATGAAGCTCGTCCGTGCGACCGTCGTCGACGACATCGCTCCCCAAGTCATCTCGACCACGGACCTCTTCGATACCGAGCTGGTCGTGCGAGCGGAACGAGCGGGCTATCGCATTGCCGAATTGCCCGCCTCGGTCGAGGAGCTTCGCAAGTCGAAGTCGAACCTCATCAAGCGCGTCCCCCGCACGCTCAAGGGAGTCTGGCGAATCCGAAGGTCGCTGTAGGCAGCCCCCGGTTGCAACGTACGCGTCCTCCCTTCAGGGGGGACACGAGACGAGCGTCAGCGAGGATCGAGGGGGGACCGTGAGCCTGCGAGCCCGGTACGACAAGAACTCGATCTGCAACGCTCGCGGGCTCGCACTCCCCCTTGTTCTCGACGATTCCGATTCCCGTTTGGGAGGAATTGGGTCGTGGTCTCTCTTATCGAGTAGAGGACAATAGGCAGCCTTGTGCGACGCACCGATGTCTGACGTAGCCCAACGGCTGCACCTATCTCGACGGCTGCTGAGCGGGAATCGGTTCTGCTTGCTCGTCGAGGGCCCTGCCGAAGACGATGTCGCGGTAGCCAGCGAGCTTGGGGAGGATCAATAGACCGGCTGCGACAATCAGAACGAGGTTCTCACCGAGGCGGGTGAGCGGGCCGACCCAGATCTGGGCCATCGCCATGATGCCTGCGGACACGCCATAGGCAACGATGTTGACGCCGAAGAACGATGCCGTTTCGCGGCCCGAGACCCTGCCGTCCTTGAGGGAGAACGTCCATCTACGGTTGATCAGATACGACATGAACGTGGTGAAAGCGAACGAGAGAGCAAGCGCCCACTGCGGAGAGATACCCATTGACCGGAAGACATTGAACAGGCTGAACGAAACGAACGTGTTGAAGACGCCGACAATGCCGACCTTCACGGCCTGATTCATCGACTCCTTGTTGGCAAACGTCTTGAGGTACTTCTTCACGCGTTCGCTTCAACCTTCTTCACCCTGCGTCGGCGTCGTGCCGAAACGATCCAGTAGGTGACCAGACCGACCACCGTCACAACGGTGAGCGCCATACCAAGATTTTCGACCCATCGGTTCTGGAACTGAAGGGTTACCTCGGTTTCGGTCGGAACCACCAGCATGAGTGACGGCGCAACTCGATAGACGCCGTCTGCCCCATCCACCGTCCAGTTGGGGAAGTACGAGACCTTGACGAGATGTGGAACACCGACCGCGGTCGTCGTGAAGCCGACCTCGTGATCCTCGAACGTTGTGATCACAACCTCGCCGCCGGAGGCGTACAGCGTCTGACCTTCCAGGCGCTCATCAACCGAAGTAACTCGGCGCCACTCGGTAGGACCGTCCTCGACAAGCCAAGAGTCGAGGTTCTCGACATCGTCGTACCACTCGAGAGCGGCTTCAACGAAGTCACCCTCACCTGCCCACACAACTGGTTCCATCGTGGCAACATCGATGCGATCAGCCTCCGGCAGGGCAAAGATGGTCCACGGCTCTGCGACTGCGAGCTCGTCGAGTCCCTCACTCCTCGCAGCGTGCTCGGCCTCTTCGGTGTACGACACGTAGTAATCAACGTCGTAGACCGCCAGATGCTTCGTGCCCCTCTCGAAGTTCATGCTGTGATAGTTGAGACCCCTGACCGGGTTGGACGGCCTCAATGACACTTCCGCCGCATTCAGGAAGTGGAAAGGTGTCGTCAGTGAACTCTCAAAGAATACGCCTTCCATGGATTGGTGGCCGCCCGTCCAATAGGAGAACAACATGAGCGACATCGGAGTGCCGTACTTGTTCATCTCCGAGTTGGCTTCCCACATGACACGACCATCAGGGAGCTCGTCCATCGTCTCCATGAGGTTCTCATACTCGGACCACACCTGTTTGCCCTCGTACCCCTCGTAGTTCCATTTGACCCAACCGGGCAGATCGTGCATCGAGAGTCCTGCGGCCCCGACCATGAGCGCAACAGCCACCGCGCCCGCGACCAGCGTGGCTCGGTGCCTGCCTGCGAATCGTCTTCCGACGGCCGCGGCGAGAAGCGCGATCGCGATGCCTGCAAAGATGTACACACCGAAGAACCAGTACGGAAGAAGTCGTGCGTTGTAGAGGATCGTGAGCTCGAAGTAGGCAATCAGGAAGTACCCCGCGAGCGGGAAGAGCGTCATCCAGATCGCGATACCAACATGATCACGCCGCAGCGCGGTCCACACCATGCCAATGAGGCCGATCACGAGCACAGGGACGAGCTCGCCTGGTATCGGCGAACCCGGGCTCTGATAATTCCCGATGATTGTCTTCACCGGAGCCCAGCCCATATCGGATGTCATCCCCGTGAGTACGTTCACGCCGAGCGCGACCGACCAGAACGCGGAGAGGCCGAAGCCGATCACCCATGTCGACATCACACCGAGCGCGCCAGCACCTGCCGAACGAGCCCGCTTGCGGTCGACGAACAACAGAGCGACGGGAGCAAGGACGAGTGGCAGCACGGCGATAACAGCCACGATCGTTGTGATGATGTGGGCAAGAGCAGTGAATCCAAGAACGACTCCGGCCCACACGTCGATCTTTCGCCTCTTGCGGTAGGCGCGCACGACCATACCGATATAGAGGATCGAGAGAGCGAACGACCAGCTGAAAGAGAACTCACCGGCAAGCGTCGACTTGATGTTCGCGCCGAAGATCGAGTAGCTCTCCATGAACACGAAGAGTGAGCCAGCGACTCCTGCGATCGCGGCCACAAAGCGGGTGAACCCCATGTATTTGACGAAGAAGTATGAGGCGGTCGGCATAGCAACCAGACCGACGATCGTGACGAGTTTGAAGGCGATCCCATACGGCAGGATCAGGTCGAGAGCGACCGTCGTGAGCGCTGGCAGGGGGAAGTAGAAATACAGGACAGGGAACCCCGCGTACCAATCCATGCTCCACCCGAGAATGCGACCTGAAGCAAGCGTCTCCTCAAGGAGAACCTTCGGCAACAGGACATGCGCGCCCATGTCGCCGCCCGTTGGAGTGTTCGCGATCAACAGATAGGGAAGCCGCCACAGCGATTGGCCATCACGAAGGATCGGACCGAGCACACCAGACATGGTCAGAAGAATCAGGACCGTCGGTGCTGCGACGACGGCGAACACATACCACTTCGAGACCCTGGGCTTTGTGGGCGGGTCAGGTGGAATCTCTGGCGGAAGTACCGAAGTCTCAGGTGCCTCTGGTGGGGCGGCAGTTGTCACGGAGCAATCGTAATGAGCTGTGCGAATTGAGCAGTGAGCCTGGGGCTACTCAGCCCTCGCCGACGAGATCGATGATCCCGTCAACTTCGAAGGTTTCTCCCTCGCGGTTCCACCATCTCGCTTCACAGACGTGGCACGAGCAGAAGACAACTTCGGTGCCATCAGGCAGTGCCATTTCGATCTCGATGACAGAACTCTGCCCGCACGAATTGCAGACGAGCCCGTCGATTGATGTCTTCTTCACAGTTTCCTCCGTTCGCGGTCGCTGCCCGGCGACCACCGCGGTATTGTAATCAGCGCGCTGGGTATCTAGTCGTTCATCGCCTCAGGCAGGTCATCGACGCGCCCAAGATACTTGGAACGCTGCTTCCCATTCTCATACCAGTAGGCGTACACGTATGGGCCATGTGGGCATGTTGTACACGAGTCCTTGCCGCACTTGATCATCTGTTTGCGGATCTCACGTCCGACCCAAGATCAGAGAAGTCGTGACCTCGCTTCTCAAGCCTGGCTCGGGTCAGCATGAAGAGCCGCCGCAGCTCTGGCTCGTCCATCTCCCTGATCGCCTCAAGGACATCCCTGTCAATCGGCATGCTCAGCCATCCTCGCCTGTGAAGAAACTCGGATCCACCGTCCTGCGATCGCTTGTTACCCACCCGACCGGCGCAACGAAACGTCCTGCGTGATCCTCACACAGCATCATCCCGTCATGGCCGCGCTCGTGCCCGTGCACGTCATCGAGGAACGCATGGGCTCCGGCGTGGTCATATGTGAGCATCGTTGTGGCTCTTCCCGAGCAGCGGATACAGGCAACCATCATGGCCGTCGAACGGTAGGGCGAAGCCCCGGACCAACCAAGGATCTCGACATCATGCCGCGCCGATTCCTGCATTTCGAACAGCACGAGCAAGCATTCGACGTCGGGGGACCCCTGACGTGGTGGCAATGATCCGGCTCTCGGCATCAAGTACGACCGTGAGAGGCACCGCTAGCACGTCCCATGTCTCGAACCGTTGGGGCTCCAGGTCATGGGTCACCTCCCTGAACGGGACGTTCTCTTCGTGGAGGATCGCGATCGCTTCTTTGCAGTTGCTGCAGTCGGTTGATGTGAACAGGACAACACCCGGCCGATCCCCGACATCGCCGACAGTGAGGGACGGATGAGCCGGCCGCTGGAGCTTTCGGGCGACGAGAGCAACGATCAGTGCAATGCCGAATACCACGACGATGGCCACCATACGCACAGCTTGTGGACTCACTGGTCGGGTACCCCAGCAACGAGCACGGCCCCCCGCTCACCTGCCATCTCCCACGCGACCGTCACCGGGCCGTCAGCTTCGACGTGATAGCCATAGATGCCGATGCCAACATCAACTTCTACGCCGAAGATGGATCCAGGCTCGATGACGATCGACTGCTCGCCTCCGTGGAACTCCACCTCCCCGAGTGGAACGATCTCAGCAGTCACGGCATCAGTGCCAGCGTTGAGTATCCACATCGTCGTCTCATTGCCTGGCAGGGTGTCGAGCGGGACGATCCAATGTGAAGACGGAGTCGACAATCCGATGGTGCCCGCAAGCCCCTTGATGAATTCTTCCTCCACGCCGGCAACCGTTGTCGTTGACGAAGGTTCACTCGTAGTGGTTGTTGCGGCGCCTGCGTCAGCCGCATCACCCTCGCCGCCGTCAAGTTCGGGAGCTGGCGTAACGGCGATCACCGTTGCGGCGATAGGAGCGGACGCACGCAAACGAACGCCGAATGGCGGCGCCGCGAGGTCAGAGAGAGGAATCAGTGCGGGAGTGCCCGAGTTGATCGTGATCTCCCTGGCGTTCCTGATGGAACCGGTTTCGGTGAAGACGTCCACGCTGATTGTTATCTGATCCTCACCTGCTGAAAGCACTGAAATGAACGGCTCGAGCCCACCCGTTGTGACGATGGGGAAGTCCCACGAGTCAGCCGGCGGAGTTCCGGGCCACATGGCCTCGCCTCGATCGTCTGTGCGGATCAAGGCAGGGATGACGAGGCCCTTGGTCGACGTCACAGTAAACGCAAGCTCATCTCGGAACGGCAGATACTGCTCCATGTCGATCGTCGTCCATGACCGCCCCGCAACGTCGAGGCCGTCCAGTTCGGCGACGACATCAACACCAAAATCTGAGTACGCGGTGATGGACACTTCAGCGCTGTCGGCGAACGGATTGAAGAGACGCAGCTCGGTGAACGAATCCGTCTTCGTCGTGCCGCCCGTGAGATACCAGACCTTCGGTACAGACACGATGCAGCGGTCCCCCGATAGGACAGAGTCGCCCCACTCCAGAGAGGCCGCCGCGGCAGGTCCATCGGAGATCTCGACGAGGGCAGGAGATTCACCACGACGGAGAACGTCGCCTGTCGACACCCCTGCCGCTCCGGGTCCGACAATGTTGTACTCCGTGACCGAGGGCGCCTCGTTCGTGAGAGGGTCGAGCAGCGTCAACTTCACGTCGACAGTCACATTCGTCGCCACCATCACGTCTGTATCGACGACATCGCCTGCCTCCACCCATGGGCAGTACCAGACACTCTTGCTCGCGACAGCGCCATCCGGTTCGGTGATATCGATCGTGCCGAAGTCAGGCACCGTTTGTGGCGGTGGCTCCACTTGGGTGAAACCAACCACTGCAGCGAATCCGGCGAGCAGCATGAGAACGGCCCTTCTCATGGTCTCCTCCTCCCCCAGGTCGCAACACCGACGAGCAACACGATGGCCACGAGCACGAACACACCTTGCGTTCGTCTGCCAGCGTCAGGTGTATAGATCGCTGTACCGGCTTCAGCCGAAATCTCGTTCCTCGACTCCGTCGTGATTCTTTGTGGTCCCCAACCTTCATCTGGATTCTCTGATAGGAACACACGCCTGCCGGGTTCGGGTTCGCCTTCGTATGCCCAACCGCTGCGAGGCCAAGTGTTGCCCGAATTGGTGAGTGCCCGAGCGACCGGATGGATGTCTGTGACCCATACGGTGTTGTCCACGGCTGCCGTCAACGGAAGAAGGTCGAGCTGGCCCGCAAACACGTCACGCCATGCAGCAGCCGAGGGGTCTGCGTCTGACCCATCGCTGTCGCCCATCACGACGATCCAGCGTATGCCGAATAGGGCGAGCTCGCCTCCGATACGTTTCGTTTCGCCTGTGATGAGGCCGTCGAGCGTCTCGTAGAGAACGTCGTCGAGTTCGAGGCGATTCGCGAGCCACGCCTCACCCAGGTCAGGCACCGGGGCAGAGACCACTCGATATGATCCACCGTCGATGACCCGCGAGTCACCGGGAAGCAGATCGGGTGATCCGACGACCAGAATCCGAGCAGCTTCGGCGGATCCCTCAGTCGCGAGTGTGAACTCGAACGCAGAGTTGAACCGGTCGCCCGGCAGGCCGATCCGCCCGCCGAGCACGATGGTCATTGCTGAAACGACCAACAAAAGAACCGCAACTGCGCCAACACCGAGTACGAAGCGTCGCCACCTTCCGGTGTCAGGCGATGTGACGGTCTGGCTCACGACTCCGATCGCTATCGCGGTTCCCAGGGCAGCCATCGCAAGTCCGACCGACTCCGTCTCGGTTCCGTATCCAAAGCCGCCAGAGCGCGACATGAGGATGCCAGCACCCGCAACAAGCGCACCCCACGCCGCAATGGCACCGAGCCTTGGTCCGCCACCGATCACGCCAGAAACGATCACAACAGCTCCAACAACCGCGATCACAGGGGAGATGTGCCAGTACGCCTCTCCCTCGCGTGCGATCCCAAGGAAGCTGGCTGTCCAGACCCATGGACTGAGCAACATTGCGCCACCGGCAGTCCCCACTAGCGTCAGGATGAATGCCCGCCACGCGTCACCATCGGTGAACCGAACGAGCGCGTATACGCCGATCACGGGTATCGGCACCAGCAGCATCAGTGGCGAGAACGCCCCGAGGAGACCGAATACCAAAATGACTGAGGCAAGTCGCGATACGAACGACCACACTTCGTCCCGCACCGGTTTGAGGGCGAGCCGCAGTGCCCACGGCAGCACGCCAAGGCCAAGGAGGGTGCCGAGATCCGTGTTCCCCGCAATGCCTTGCGCCGCAGGACCCGCGACGTACACGACTCCAGCTATCAGACCGGGAGCTGCCGCGATCGACCATGTGCGCACGAGACGCATCACTCCCCAGATTCCCGCAAGCATCGCACCAGCTCCAAGCAGGTACTCTGAGAACGAGGGGGCATTGAGGGTGACGATCTTGGCGAAACCGGCGATAGCGACGATCGGTCTCAGAGCCGCGGTGCTTCCAAGACCGGACGGATTCCATCCGCCGGCGAACGCACTCAGTGCGTCACCGCCGAACGCTGGGAACGGCAGCGTGTAGCCAACGGCAGGGAAACCGTCAGACCAGAGGTTTCGGGCGGAGATGAGTACGAACAGAACCGCGAGCACGCCAACGACGAAGGCTGGTTGGCGGATCTCGTCACCGATCGTTTCGACGCTGAAGCGGTCATCTCCTGGGAGCCGCGATCTGAGAGCCTGCATCGTTGAACTCGACAAACGAGTGAGCTTGACACTGCCACGACGTTGAAACCTGAACAGCTCTTCGTCACCGGCGACTCGTCCCGATCGCGCTTCACGTCGCGCATTGATCGTGGATGGAAGCTTGGCAGCATTCCATCCCCACGCTTTCACGAAGTCGAATCCGTACCACTTGCCAAGGAAGATGGACACAACGAGCTCGATGAGACCGAGCAGAAAGTCGAGAGGGAGCACCCATACGAGAGTGAGGAGGCTGTATACCTTCATCATCGCCCTGATCCGACTCGCCTCCTCGAGCCAACGGGATTCGGACCCGGTGTCCTGCTCATAACGAACCTCAGATGCTGGACTCACGACTATCCGGGCACCCTTGATTCGCGCTCGTTGGGCGACATCGATCGCAGCGGCCTGTGGTGCCATCAAAGCATCCACGCCGCCGAGACCGGCGAGAAGATCCCTGCGAACGAGCAGTGCTTTGCCCGAAACCGCAGCGACATCCCTGACAACGTCGTACTGACCCTGGTCGAGTTCGGAGCGGTCGAGTCCCGAATAGGGCACGCCGAAGGCATCGGTGATCATGCCGACGGAGACCAGGTTGCCGTCTGCACCGATGATCTTCGAACCCACGAGACTCGCCTCTGTGCGACCCGCATCCTGAATCGCTGCCCTGAGCGCATCCGGAGAAGGCATGGCACTCTCAGCAACGACCCAGAGGAACTCAGCACCGGTGCCAATGGCCTCGATGGCATCGCTCAGGGTCGGCCGTACGACAACAGGCACGCTCGTATTTGCGGCAACCGCAGATGGCTCACCCACCACGACGATGCCCGCAAGCTCGTACACTTGCTGGCCGATGGCGTTGAGGGTGGAGGCAAGCCCACCAGAGCCGTCAGTTATGACAACTGCAGCGACGCTTGCTTGGCGTGTGTGCGTCATGGACATGTGGGGTGCATTCTGGAGTCAATTAGGGAATACAGCAATCAACGCGTCACCCTCCTTGCTGGCGGGGTCGGCGGAGCCAGAATGGCACGTGCCTTGCGCCGTGTGCTTGATCCTGGCCATCTCACCGTAGTGGTGAACATCGGTGACGACACCGAACGATACGGCGTTCACGTGGCTGCCGACCCTGACACGGTGCTCTACACGCTTGCAGGTGTGGTCGGACCGGACGGCTGGGGCAGGGCAGATGACACGTTCACGGTGATGGATTCCCTCTCTGGGATGGGATTCGATACGTCATTCACGCTCGGGGACAAGGATCTCGCATTGTGCCTCGCCCGTACAGAATTGCTGGATGAGGGCGAGCCGCTCTCCCGGATAACTGCCTCACTGCAGGCCGGGCTCGGACTCGATGATGTGACACTCCTGCCGGCATCGGACGATGTCGTTCGGACGTTCGTACAAATCGACGGGGATGAGTGGCTCGACTTCCAGGAGTACTTTGTTGACCGGTCCCACGCGGACAATGTCCGTGCGCTCGCCTACATCGGCGCCGATGAGGCGTCCCCGGCGCCGGGAGTTGTCGCAGCCATCGATTCGGCCGACACCGTGGTGATCGCACCTTCGAACCCGCCACTATCGATCTGGCCGATGCTTGCGATTGATGGGATTGACGCAGCTGTACGCAGCCATACGCGCCGCGTTGCGGTGAGTCCGCTCTTTTCTGGCGCCGCGCTCAAGGGGCCGGCGCAGCAGGTGATGTCCGGTGTGGGGCTCTCGCCAGGGACGAAGGGCGTTCTCGAGGCCTACCGTGGACTCATCGACCACCTCTACATTGCCGAAGCGGACGCAGACGACGTCGGCCTTGGCGCTGAGTTCGGTGTCGCGGTCCACACCGCGGATACCAGGCTGTCCGGCGCGGACGAAGGAGCTGGATTTGTCCGTGCTTTGCTCAGGGAGGTCGGATGAGGGCCACGCTGCAGATCAAGGGTGTTCAGGGCATTCCCGAGATTCAACTGGGCGACGATCTCGCTGGGATGATTGTCACAGCGATTGCCGGAAACGACTGGGAACTCCAGGACAGGGACATTGTCGTCGTCACTCACAAGGTCGTATCGAAACAAGAGGGACGCATCGTCGAAATCCCTGACGAAAGCACCTACCGCGCACTGGTCGAGGATGAGGCGACGGAGATCATCCGCCGGAGAGGCGACTTGGTCATCGCTCGGACACGACACGGGTTCATCTGCGCGAACGCTGCCGTCGATCGGTCGAATGTGGCCGAGGGCTACGCACTCCTCCTACCGATCGACCCGGACAGAAGCGCCCACCGGCTACGCACGCTCATCGAGCGAGCGACGGGTACTTCGATCGGTGTCGTCATCACCGACACGTTTGGGCGACCGTGGCGCCGAGGGCTCGTCGACGTCGCGATCGGGATCTCAGGACTGCCGGCGATCGTCGACCTGCGCGGAACGACCGACGCCCACGGCAACGAGCTGAACGTCACGGAAGTTGCCGTTGTCGACGAGATCGCCGCGGCCGCTGACCTCGTCATGGGGAAGGCCACACAGATACCGGTTGCCGTTGTCCGCGGCCTTGACCTCGAAGGTTCCGGCCGTGCAAAGGATCTGGTGAGACCGGCAGACGAGGATCTGTTCCGCTGATGCCAGAGCTGCCTGAGATCGAGGCGTATCTCCACGCCCTCAGGCCACGGATCGTCGACGCGACCATCGAGAATGTACGCGTCGCCAGCTTCTCGCTCCTCAAGACGTACGACCCTCCAACTGACGCACTCATCGGTGAGACCGTTGTCGCCGTTCACCGCATCGGAAAACGTATATCGATCGACTGCACCGGCAATCTGCACTGCGTCATCCATCTCATGGTTGCGGGACGTTTCAAGTGGAACGACGAACCCAAGCCAATACCCAAGCGCGTAGGACTTGCCGCGATCGACACCAACAAGGGCTCGCTGCTCCTCACCGAAGCTGGCACGAAGCGCAGGGCGTCTATGTCAATCCTGCGAAGCGACGACCTTGCCTCAGCTGATCCAGGAGGCATCGAAGTTGCCGACGCGACCTTCGATGAGTTCAAGGATGCGCTCCTCACGAATCGACACACGCTCAAACGGGCCCTGAGCGATGCTCGGTATCTCTCTGGGATTGGCGGTGCGTTTGGCGACGAGATTCTCTTCCGCGCGAAACTCTCCCCGACCCAGATGAACACGAACCTCAGCGACGACGAGATCAAGAGGCTGCACCGTTCATCCACCGATGTGCTTGGCGAGTGGACCACTCGCCTCATCGGCGACAACGGCGACGAATTCCCGAAGAAAGTCACGGCATTCCATCCTGAGATGGCCGTTCATGGCAAGTTCGGCGAGGACTGTCCGGTCTGCGGCGCTCCGATTCAGCGCATTGTTGCGGGTGGACGTGAGACGAACTACTGCCCCGGTTGTCAGACAGGAGGCAGGATCCTTGCGGATCGATCGCTCAGTCGACTCCTGAAGGACGACTGGCCCCGCACGATCGATGATCTGTGACCAGATCGAACATCAAGCCTCGATGCCTCTGAACCACCCAACGGTGTCGTCGATGCCTTGGCTGAGGGGTGTCCACGCTTCCCAGCCGAGATGCTTCTGAGCCTCTGAGGCGTCGAGACAGGATCGCAACTGCTCGCCCCGCCTCGCCGCAGCCATGATCGGCGCGATGTCTGCACCGGTTGCTTCGACCACATACTCGTATAGCCGGTTGACTGAGGTCTCAACCCCGGTTCCGACATTGAGATAACGCGAGCCTCCGATGCGCGCCGCACGAACGAGGGCATCGGTCACGTCCTCGACAAAGACGTAGTCACGGGTCTGGTTACCGTCGCCGAATATTGTCGGCGTTCGACCTCCGATGAGATCCCCGATGAATATCGCAACCACACCTGCTTCACCGTGCGGGTCCTGGCGCGGCCCGTACACATTCGCGAATCCAAGAGACATGTAGTCGAGGTCATACGTGTCCTTGTAGTACCGGAAGTACTCCTCGACCACATACTTTGAGACGCCATAGGGCGACTCCGGCACACGACTCTGCGTCTCAGGTGTTGGGATGTTGAACGTATCTCCGAATGTCGCTCCCCCAGAACTCGAGAACACGAACCGTTCTGCGTTCCCGTGCCGTGCGGCTTCAAGCATGTTGATGGTGCCAAGGATGTTGATCTTCGCGTCGTAGACCGGGTCAGCGACCGAATGCCTCACATCGATCTGGGCTGCAAGGTGAAAGACATTGTCCGGTCGGAACGACCTCACGAGATCGACTACCTCTGGTGACGCAACGTCGATCTGATGAAGCACAACGGACCCTCGCCGTCTCGCAGCTGTGAGGTTGGCCAGAGAGCCCGAGCTGAGGTCATCGATGACGAAAACTTCGTGGCCATCGTCAATGAGACGATCGACGAGGTTCGATCCGATGAACCCCGCCCCTCCTGATACAACGGATTTCGGCATCTCAGACCATCGGCGGGAGTTCAGAAGCGAAAAAGACGATGAGCCGATCAATGGTGTCCTCCGAGATGTCCTCGTCGAAACCATCTGAACCGTCATCCCAGAAACCTTGCTCGGCATCGGCATGGACGACGAATGTCGTTTGGGGAAGTGCGTCTCTCGCTGCGATCGATGCATCTGTGTCGACAGAGTCATCGGCACGGGAACCGACCCAGAGGGCTGGTATCTGAGCAAAGGCGAGATCCTCGACGATCGAATCTTCAAGAGTCGATGACACAGAGGCAATCACAGCGACGCGGCCATCATTTCGAGCGAGGCGAGCTGCATCGTGCAGTCCCGCTCCAAAGGCCAGAACGCCGTATCCGAACTGTGCGTTGGCCCACGCCCCAGCAGGATCAGCGACGAAAGCTGCAACCCCAGAAGCGATCGGAGCGTTCGCATCGTGGCTCTCGGTCAGGTCAGGCGCTATCGCGGCAATACCGTGGCGAGCGAACACGCGACAGATGTTCTTGACCGACGATGAAGGTTCCGGTTCGGGTCCGAACAACAACACGGTCGGCCACTCGCCCTCTGCGTCGGGGCGCGCAAGATACCCACTCAACGTCTGGGGGCCGGCCGGAATACTGGTGGACCCATAAATGATCTCGATGGTGCCTTCACCTGTCTGTACGGCCACTGGTCCCTCTCATCGGCGCGCTCAGCAGACTAACGGCCACAGTGGGTGTGCACCTCACCGGAGTGAAGGTCGATTCGCTCGCCGTCGCTCTCAACCACGAGTGCACCGTCGACGGCGATCCCAACCGCCGTTCCGGTGCCTGCATCCCAATGCACCTCCTGACCAAGCGTCACCGATGCCCTCTCGTACTCAGTGCGTGGCCACATCAGCGCTCCCTCGTCGAGCAGCGTGAGGAGTGAATTCGCCCACGCGTCCGCGAGGGTCATCGCAGCATCGAACCCGGGGTCATCTTCGAGCAGCGACGCTGCGCCCGTCATCGGCTCTCCCCACCAGAGGTTCACGCCGCATCCCACAACGATGACATCGCCGTTCGCCTCAACAAGGATGCCGCCCGCCTTGAGATTCTCAACCATGAGGTCATTCGGCCACTTGAGACCTACATCGACGCTGAGACTGCTCTCGATGGCTCGACGCATGGCAACGGCGGCCACGAGCGGAATCAGCGTGCGGTCGGGAAGGGCCCAAACCGATGTGAATGCAAGGGATGCATACATCCCCCTGTCTGGTTGAGCCCACTGTCTGCCCTGGCGACCACGGCCGGCAACCTGCTCCCCTGAGACGATGAGTAACGCAGTGCCAGTGTCAGCAAATCGGGTGCGTGCCTCATCCTGAGTGCTGGCGACGGTCGCCAGCGTCACGATGTCGTATTGTGTATCCATATCACGCTCGGGTGAGTCGAACGACTGCCTGATCGATTGCGAGCCTACCCGGAGGACCGGTGAGCACAGAAGAGAACATAGAGAAGCTTCGCGAACTTCGCGAACGCTCGCTCGCGCCAGACAACCAGAGAGCCATCGAGCGTCAGCACGACGCTGGCAAGCTCACGGCACGCGAGCGAATCGAGTTGCTTCTCGACAAGGATTCCTTCCAGGAGATCGATCCCTTCGTCCAGCACAGGGCGACCGGTTTCGGAATCGAGGACAAGCGGCCGTTCGGCGACGCCGTTGTCACCGGTTGGGGAACTGTCGACGGGCGCAACATCTTCGTCTTTGCCGAGGACTTCACCCGCTTCGGTGGATCACTTGGTGAGGCCGTCGCCGACAAGATCTGCAAGGTCATGGATCTTGCAATGGACACCGGAGCACCGATCATCGGCCTGAAGGACTCCGGTGGTGCCCGCATCCAAGAGGGAGTCGTTGCCCTCCATGGGTATGGCAGGATTTTCGAGCGCAATGTTCAGGCGTCTGGCGTCATCCCCCAGATCTCCGTGATCATGGGGCCGTGCGCCGGTGGAGCCGTCTACTCCCCCGCGTTGACCGACTTCATCTATCAGGTCGAAGGCACATCCCATCTGTTCATCACCGGCCCTGACGTCATCAAGACCGTCACAGGCGAAGAGGTGACCATGGAAGATCTCGGCGGCGCTCACGCGCATTCGGCGACATCTGGCGTTACGCACTTTGTCGCAGAGGACGACAGGGAGGCACTCGATGAGATCAGATACCTCCTGTCGTTCCTTCCACAGAACAACATGGAGGTCGCTCCTTTCTTCACACCTCTGGATTCGTCTGACCGTATGGACGAGACGCTCACCACGGTGATTCCCGACTCACCAAACCAGCCGTACGACGTCATCGAGGTGATCGAGAGCATCGTCGACGATGGCGAGTTCTACGAGGTGCATGCCCACTGGGCCGGGAACATCGTCATTGGGTTTGCGAGGCTCGATGGGTACACCGTCGGGGTCGTCGCGAACCAACCATCTGTCCTCGCTGGTGTGCTCGATATCAACGCTTCCACGAAGGCTGCACGATTTGTTCGGTTCTGCGATGCGTTCAATATCCCATTGGTCACACTCGTCGACGTGCCCGGATTCCTGCCTGGCGTCGGTCAGGAGCACGACGGGATCATCAGACACGGAGCAAAGCTCCTCTACGCGTTCTCTGAAGCGACCGTTCCACGCCTCACCGTGATCATGCGTAAGGCCTACGGCGGAGCGTTCCTGGTCATGAACTCGCGAGCCGTCCGTGCAGACGTCGTGTTCGCATGGCCAACCGCACAGATCGCAGTCATGGGCGCCCAGGGGGCGGTAAACGTCATCCATCGCAGAGAACTCGCCGCGGCTGACGACGCAGACGCCACTCGTGCAGAACTCGTCTCTGACTACGAGGAGACGTTCAACAACCCGTACATCGCGGCGGAGAACGGGCTCGTCGACGACGTCATCGAACCGAGAGAGACCAGACCCCGCCTCATCCGCGCCCTCAACATGCTGCGCAACAAGCGCGAGTCCCTCCCAACCAAGAAGCACGGCAACATCCCCCTCTAACCGCAAACCCAGGGTTCTAGACCGGACCCAGTCCGGTTTGTGGCCCACAGAACGGTGAGTGAGGTAACGCAGGCGGTGGTCAGCAGGTCGTAACCCTGAGGTCGTGCACGTTTTCGGCCTCACGTACACACCCTCCTAGGATGCAGGCCGTGGAATCCATCCTCATAGCAAACCGTGGCGAGATCGCCGTCCGCGTCATTCGCGCGGCGCGGGATCTCGGAATCAGAACAGTCGCGATCTACTCAGAGCTCGACAGAGACGCCGTGCACACCGCAATGGCGGACGAGGCATGGAATGTCGGGACGGCACCGGCGGCAGATTCATATCTCAACATCGACCGCATCCTGGAAGTCGCCAGCGAGTCCAACGCTGCTGCGATTCATCCCGGCTATGGGTTTCTCGCGGAGAATGCTGACTTCGCGCAACGTGTGATCGATGCAGGCCTGATCTGGATCGGCCCACCACCGGCTGCGATCAGAGGCATGGGCGACAAGATCGAGTCACGGATCGCGGCAGAGTCGGCCGGAGTCAATGGTGTTCCAGGAATCAATGAACCGCTGACGTCGGCGGACGAGGTTGTCGCGTTCGCCGACGAGCACGGTCTACCGATCGCGATCAAAGCATCCGGCGGTGGCGGCGGGCGGGGCCTCAAGGTTGTTCACGAAGCTTCCGCAATTGCAGACGCCCTCGAATCCGCCGGCCGAGAGGCCGAAGCGTGGTTCGGGAACAGTGCCGTGTACGTGGAGCGATACCTCGAGAACGCTCGACACATCGAAGCACAAGTTCTTTTTGACAGCCACGGAAACGGTGTCTTCCTCGGAGAGCGTGACTGCTCAATGCAACGACGACACCAGAAGCTGGTTGAGGAGTGTCCCGCTCCTGGGCTCACGGAAGACGAACGATCTCATGTAGGCGAACTCGCCCTGGCCCTGGGCCACGCGGCAAACTACGAATCTGCAGGAACGGTCGAATTCCTGTACTCGGACGGCGAGTTCTACTTCCTCGAGATGAACACGCGCATCCAGGTGGAACACACCGTCACCGAAGAGGTCTTCGGCGTCGATCTCGTCGCAGAACAGATCCGCGTCGCCAATGGCGAGGCGCTGAGCATCACCACGACACCGGCACCGGTTGGCCATGCCATCGAGTTCAGGATCAATGCGGAAGATCCTTCTCAGGGCTTCATCCCCAATCCGGGAACCCTCGTCAAGTACAAAGAGCCGGGTGGACCTGGGATCCGGATCGATTCGGGCGTCGTCCAAGGATCCGAGATCAGCCAGTACTACGACAACATGATCGCCAAGCTCATCGTCACAGGGCAGAGCCGCGACGAGGTCATCCACCGAGCCCGCAGAGCCCTCACTGAATACGAGATCAGTGGCGTCGACACGACGATCCCCGCGCATCTTGCCATCCTCAGCAACGAGGAATTCCTTGCGGGCAGGGTCAGCACGCGTCTCGTCGAAGACGGAATGGACTTCAGTAAGGTCGAACGCTCAACGGCTCCAGCGCTCCCGAGGACGAGGAACTGGCGGAACGGAACCTTACGGTCGAGGTCGGCGGCAGACGTTTCACGGTCAAATACTGGGCGAAGGTACTCACCGCCCCCGGATCGGGAAAACGAGTTGCGCCACGGCGCAAAGCACCGAAACTCTCCAAGCAGGCAGGATCGTCCGCAGGTGAAGGAGTTGTATCAGCACCGATGCAAGGCACGATCGTGAAGCTGCACAAGAAGGCGGGAGACTCCGTTGAGTCCGGCGAAGCGGTCTGCGTACTCGAAGCGATGAAGATGGAGAACGAGATCAAGGCTGAGACTTCGGGCGAGATCATCGAGCTCAAGGTGCAGGTCGGCGACACGGTGTCAGCCGGATCTCCACTGATGGTGATTCGCTAGCGCAGCGACCGATCTCTTGAGACGGACCGCCAAACTACGGTCGGTACTTCCCGAACACAGGTACCAGCGTGTCGGTGATATCGCCGATCGTGGCGCCACACTCAAGTGCAGCCTTCATGGGATACAGCATGTTGCCTGTCCCCTTCGCTGCGCCACTCAATTCCGCAAGAGCGGCCCGAAGCGCTGTGTCGTCGCGACGCTCCCGGCGTTCGGAGAGCAAAGTCCGCTGCGTCGGTTCGACCTCAGGATCGATCCTCAAGACATCTGAGTCTGGTTCATCGTCAACGGTGAACCTGTTGACCCCAACGAGGGTCGAGTCGCCACTGTCGAGATCCCTGGCATGCCGATACGCAGCTTCGTCGATCTCACGTTGCTGGAACCCATCTTCGATTGCGCTCGTTGCGCCGCCAAGCTCGTCGATCTTCGCGATCAGCTCCATCGCGTCCGCTTCGATTTGGTCAGTCAGGGACTCAACGAAGTAGCTCCCTGCGAGCGGGTCGACAGCATCGGCTACTCCGGTCTCATAGCCGAGCACCTGCTGGGTGCGGAGGGCGATCATGGCCGATTCGGCCGTCGGCAGTCCAAGAGCCTCGTCGTAGGAATTCGTGTGAAGCGACTGGGTGCCTCCCAGAACAGCAGCGAGCGCCTGATACGACGTCCGAACGACATTGTTGAGCGGTTGCTGCGCTGTCAGCGTCGAACCGGCCGTCTGGGTGTGAAATCGCATCCGCCATGATTCCGGATTGACCGCACCGGCACGATCACGCATGAGCCTGGCCCAGAGCCTTCGAGCCGCCCTGAATTTGGCGGCCTCTTCAAAGAGACCATTGTGGGAGTTCCAGAAGAACGAGAGCCTCGGTGCAAATGCATCGATGTCAAGACCAGCTGCACTCGCTGCTTCGACGTACGCCAATCCGTTCGCAAGCGTGAACGCGACCTCCTGGGCGGCCGTGGATCCCGCTTCCCTGATGTGGTAGCCGGAGATGGAGATGGTATTCCAGTTGGGAATCTCCTCGGCGCAGTACGCAAACGTGTCCGTGATGATGCGCATCGAGGGATTCGCCGGATAGATATACGTACCTCTGGCGATGTACTCCTTGAGGATGTCGTTCTGGATGGTGCCGCGCAGATCGCTGGCCGTGGCCCCCTGCTCTTCGGCAACGATCTGATACATCAGAAGCAGTACGGCAGCTGTCGAGTTGATGGTCATTGACGTTGAGACATCGCCAAGCGGGATGCGATCGAACAGGACGCGCATGTCGTCGACCGAGTCGATCGCAACGCCGACCTTCCCCACCTCGCCATCGGCGAGCGGATCGTCCGAGTCGAGGCCCATCTGTGTTGGCAGATCGAACGCAACGGAGAGACCGGTCTGGCCAGCGCCGAGCAGGGTTCTGAAGCGCTCGTTTGTCGTCTGCGCGCTTCCGAAGCCCGCATACTGACGCATCGTCCACAAGCGACCGGAGTACATCGACCGATACGGCCCACGCGTGTACGGGTACGACCCAGCGTCACCCAGCTGGTCCTCGGGGTCCCACCCCTCCAAATCTCCCGGCCCGTATTCAGCCATTCGCTCTCCGCTTCTCACGCACGGCGTGTGCAATCACGCTTCTATCTGAGTTCCACACGTAATCTCATTGTCGTATGGAGCCAAGGAACACGCAGTGTTCCCAAACTCCCAAGGAACTCGCTTGCGAGTTCCCATAGTACCGGTAGGACCTATCGACCCGGTTCGTTCGTTATGCAGAGGAACCATGGAACCCGAGATACGCACTATCGAGAAGGCGGAACGCAGTCGCCGACGACTCCCGGCCATGCTTGGCCTCGGGGTCATCGTCGTCGCGGCCGCAACCTGGGTTGGACTGTTCGGGTTCGTAGGGGCGAACACAGCCCACGGCACCGTCCAGTCCCTCTCTGACGAGTACTTGTGCGATACCGCCACGATCGACCTCGAATTCCCGAACCTCTCGATGCTGTCAACGGTGCATTCGGCGGACGGCGTGAAGCTCGGCCAACTCACTGAACGCAACTCAAGACCCGTCAGTCTCGATGAGATGCCAGACCTCGTCGTGGCCGCCCTCCTCTCGGCTGAGGACAAGGCCTTCTACGAGCACGAAGGCATCAACTTTCAGGCAATCGCCCGCGCTGCCATCGGCAAGATCTCAGCCAATACGGCCGGTGGTGGCTCGACCATCACTCAGCAGGTCGTGAAGCAGAACTTCCTGTCAGACGACTACACGATCGAGCGCAAGATCTGCGAAGCCGTCATCGCAGCCGAAGTCGAGCGCCGGTATACGAAAGATCAGATCCTTGAGTTCTGGGCCAACTCGGTCTTCTTCGGATCCAATGCCTATGGCATCCGCGCTGCCTCGCTCGAGTACTTCGGCAAGGAGCTCGACGAACTCACAATCGCGGAGGCTGCACTTCTGCCGATTCCGATCAGGAACCCGACTTTCTACCACCCACGTCACAACCCTCAGAACGCAATCGCAGCTCGCAACAGGACTATCGACAGGATGGTCACGAACGGCTACATCCTCCCCGTCGATGCGACCGAAGCGAAGGCGGAACCTCTCGGCGTTGTTGACCAGACGACGTTCGAGTCCATCTCGCCACAGGTGATGATTGCCGTGCGCCAAGAGTTGCTCCGCAACAACACATACGGCATCGGAGAGACCTACGCGGAGCGAAAACGTGCCGTCTTCGGTTGTCCTGCTGCGGTCACTGACTGCGACGGCGGCGGCGGACTCAAGATTGATATCACGCTTGACGTTGACCTCCAGACGGAAGCAAACCGGATACTGCGGGCATGGTTCCGACCTGAGTTCGACGGCCCGACCGGAGCGATCGCGACAATCGACAACGAGACCGGTGCGATCTTGGTCCTCGCGTCAGGCCTCGACTACGGAACAGACATCGAGGCAGGCCAGCGACCGTATGACCTCGCAAGCCAGGGAGCACGCCAGCCCGGATCTGCGTTCAAGCCGTTCACCCTTGCGGCAGCGCTGGAATCGGGCGACTTGGAAGGCAATCCTGTGACCCTCGGGTCGTACTGGGATGACTCAAGCCCAGCCGTCATTGAGTGCGATAGTCCGTGTTCTGCGGACGGCAACTTCTGGACAGTCCACAACGCCGGCGGATCATCGTCTCAGGCCCTCCGAACACTCGAGTCCGCAACCTACAACTCCGTCAACACCGTGTACGCGAGACTTGTCGACGCGATCGGGCCCGAGGCTGTTGTGGACATGTCTCACCGCCTCGGCATCGACTCACCGCTCCAGCCATATCCGTCGATCACACTCGGTGCGTTGGGTGTCTCCCCCCTCGAGATGTCGGCCGCCTATTCAACGCTCGCGAACTTCGGTTCGCGTGTCGAGCCGTATCTCATCGAGAAGATCACAGCATCCGACGGCACCGTCCTCTACCAGCACAGAGTCGAACCACGCCAGGTCGTCTCCGACCAGATCGCCGCAGCCGTCGTGGGCGCAATGGAGAAGGTCGTCTCAAGTGGAACAGCGAAACGTGCCAACATTGTCGATCGTCCTCAGGCTGGTAAAACAGGAACGGCAACCAACTACAGGGATGTGTGGTTCGTAGGTTTCGTCCCACAACTGACAACGAGCGTTTGGGTCGGCTATCCCGATGCGCAGCTCCCCCTCGAAGGATTCACTGTTTGGAACGACGTGGAGGGACAGGAACAGTTCTATCGGCGTGCGTTCGGTGGGTCACTGCCTGCGCCGATCTGGAAGCAATTCATGACGTACGCAACGCAGGACCTCGAACCGATCGACTTCCCCGAGGATCCTCAGGGAACCGACGTGTACCGCCAGACGCCGTTCACACCGGTTCCACTCTTCACAGAATCCGTCACTGAAACCGTCGATGCGCTCTTCGCCGTTGGACTCGATGCCGAGGTTGTCGAAGTCGACTCGATCGTTGCGGCTGGTGCTGTCATCGGAACGGTGCCACTCGCCGGTACGCCGCTGCGGCAGGGATTGAGCGTTACGGTTGAAGTATCCACAGGCATTGCTCCGACGATCTCGATGATCGACCTGCGGGGCCTTCCCCAGGCCCAGGTCAGCAATCGCATCGCCCAGTTCGCAACGGAGCACGGCATCTCCGTCACGTGGTCCCTTGCCCAGGTCCTGACGTCCAACCCGACACTCAACGGTGTTGTGGTCACATCGACCCCCGCTCCGGGCGAACCTGTCGTTGGCGGACAGAGCATCGTCGTGAAGATCGGCAAATCGCCGTAGCAAGACTCGGCGGATGCAACCGGCTTACGGCTAGCGTTGCCAGCCATGTCTTTGACTCAAGCACCCCCGCTACGTCGACTCTGGTCGTACGCGACCGAATACAGAAGGCACATCGTATTGGCGACGATGTGGTCCTTCCTCAACAAGGCAGTGGACCTCGCTCCCCCGTTTCTGATCGGTCTCGCAGTGGACGTGGTGGCGAACCAGGGCGACTCATTCCTTGGACAGCTCGGCATAGAAGATCCGAAGAACCAGATCATTGCGATCGCTGCCGTGACCTTTGTCGTGTGGGGCCTAGAGTCCCTCTTCGAATATCTACTTGGCATCGAGTGGAGAAATCTCGCGCAATCGATACAGCATGACCTGCGGGTGGACACCTACGAACACCTCCAGGAGCTCGACGTCGAATTCTTCGAGGACCGCACATCAGGCGACCTCATGGCTGTACTCAACGACGACGTCAACCAACTCGAGCGGTTCCTGGACATCGGTGCCAACGAAGTGATCCAGCTGTTGACCACGGTTGTGCTGATCGGCGCCGCGTTCTTCATCATTGCTCCGTCGGTCGCCTGGCTCGCGTTTCTCCCTATGCCTGTGATCCTCTGGGGATCCTTGCGGTTCCAGAAACGGATCGAACCCCGCTACGAATCGGTCCGTGCCGAAGCTGCAGCGATCAACTCGCAACTCGCGAACAGCATCGGTGGCATCAGAACGATCAAGGCATTCACAGCGGAATCCAGGGAGGTCAAACGAATCGAGAAGGCTTCGAACCGGTACAGGGAAGCCAACCGCGACGCGATCAAGCTGTCGGCGGTGTTCACAC
>PVMK01171698.1_pt1 | contig 64169 bp, 77 predicted proteins | sample 1853481 | NCBI WGS metagenome assembly PVMK01 (sample SAMN08533507, study PRJNA380276) | Marine sediment metagenome, whole genome shotgun sequencing project.
TTCTTTAATTCTTATTTTCTTTAATTCTTATTTTCTTTAATTCTTATTTTCTTTAATTCTTACATTATAGACAACTACATAAGAATAAGTAAAGTTATCTTTGCTTATTCTTATGTTGTTATCTTTAAAACAACATAACTACATATATAGAAAACAGCTTAAGAATATATCTTCAGATATAGTTTTATTCCGATGCTGTTATCTATAGATTAAAGGTTGTCGATTCCTGAAAATTGACAGGTCAGTCCGGGCAGAGTTTTATAATAACTTTGGAGACCGGGCGGCCGAAGCCTACCACTTGCTACTTGCTGCGGAAGGTTGGTGCTTATGGCAGAATCCAAACTGATTGAAAGAGTTGAAGGTTGGAATAACTACCTTCGCGCGGTAGTTCGCGGCCTTGAGGACGAAAATAAAAGGCTGAAGCGCGAACTGGCGAACCGCCCGATTTGCAGAATCAGCGTGAAACGGGTCGCAGTTCTCGAAGAACGCAAGATATTGTTTCACAGGCTATAATGAAAATTAACGGCAGCAAGTAGCAAGTGGTAGGTGTTCCGGTTCTGAGATGGTAGTCCGCGCCCGGTATGGAGGATCTGAACCATGCAAAAAGAATTGTTAAACGTTGATCTCGGGGCTTTGGTACTCGGTGAGAATCCAAGGATTCCGAACCTGGAATATATTGAGGAGCTTTCCGAAGATATTTCAGCGAACGGTCTGAAGACTCCACTTATCACAACCCCGATTGACAAAACGCAGTTCCGCATCCTTCAAGGTACTCGGAGGTTCAAAGCGTTAGTCCGGATTCTTGAGAATAATCCTGCACGTTTCGAGGAGATTCTCAGCGAAGGGATACCGTGCAACGTAATGACCGACGTGACCGAGGAGGAAATGGTTGACCTGATCATTGATCATGGTCAAATTCAGGGTCTTACCGATCCGATGGAGCTTCAGCTCGCAGCCAATATGTTGTTCCGTGCGAACAAAACGGAGCGGCAGGTGGTTGTAAGTTTGGCAGGTCTACTGGAAAAATTCACGCCAATGAAGAAGGACGTCAGGAAGGAATGGCTTGACAAGTTAGATCGCGTCAAGGCAGCCCGCGAGCATGATCCGGAGTGGGCGCTTCAAATGCAGAATGAAGCAGAAATTCTGTTGTTCAATACCCGTCGTGGTAAGATTCAAAATATCCACAATGCCTATCGGTGCCCGGATGTTGTTATGCAGGCACTTTGGCTCAAAGCCACTGGCGCTTATCATACCAATACGCCTGAGGACTTGATCAAATCCATGCCCCGGACTTTGACGTACGCTCATGTTGGGCAGTTGTACAAATCCCACAAAGCGGACATCGAAGCAGACGAGACGAACGAGGTCTCGAAAGCGAATCCGGGTGTGCAGTTCTGGGCCAAATGGAATGAGATTGTTGAGAAACTCCGCAAGGAGGCGCTTAACAAGGCCGATGGCAAAGTCAGGGCCAAGGCAATGTCCGCAACGGATATGATGCAGGATTTCGACGAGAGGGTCTGGAAATCTCAGGGCTTCTTGAGCCTAACTCAATTCCACGCTGGCAAAGGTGAGGTGACGAAAGAACCCTTACTGGCACTGGATACAATAGCATCGGCGGCCGAGATCGTTTCGGACGGTGCCCCGGATGTTTGGGCAGACGTTGTCAAAACCGCAGATGCCATTATCAAGGAACGAGCAGCGGCTAATCGTGAAAAGGCCGCAGCCGCGAAGGTCGTTAAGACTCGCAAAAAGGCTCGCAAATAGCAGTTAACCCTATAAAATGATCGGGCTGCGGGCTACCTTCTCAGAACCGGAGCGCCCTGATTTGAAGAATCAGGAGGTGCTTATGATCTTCGGACTTGATGAATCAAAACAACGGTTGATTGAAATGGGTGAACGCTGTTTAAAACTGGCAGACGATCTGGGGCATGGTGGTCGCAGATTGAGCAAACCAGAAAATGATCTACTTAAAGCAGCCTATCTACCAGTATTAATGGAGCACCTGAGCATGATCAAAGTTGGGTATGTTACCAACGATATCGAAATGATTGATCGGGCCAGCGAGGTGATTCACGACTGTGTTATAACCACGCAGTACAAACCGCCAACAAACAAAAAATAATAAATCAGGCGTTCTGGTTCGAGTACTTTACAACGAAAGGAGGTGGTCAATGACTCGGGATTAAAAACCCATGAGTCCGGGGTTGAGGAACCCTGGACTCTAACGCTTTAAAAAGAGGTGTGGGAGTAGCTCCCCGAATTATAGGGGAGTATGTCCCAACGCATTATGGGGGAGTATGTCCAAATTTCCGTTGTTCAAATCAAATCACTTTTAAAAAATTGATTTTGAAAATCAGTACTTCGGTACTTCTTGAACCGCTCGCCGCAAGATTCAATAAATAAATGCCATTTATTTTGTGAATTACATTCATTAGTCATGATTTTTAAATCATGTGTATTGTGGCGAGCGGTATTTTTATAATAATATATATGGTTCGGGGCCTGAACGTCTTTTGGTGATTTAAACCTAAATGGCAAAATGGCAATAATAAGGCGCACGGAGACGCGGAGGCCAACAAATGCCTGATTTGTCAGATCTGACTTTTCGGTGATTTCCGAATGAATAGGTAGGCAAAATGGTAGGTAACAACAGTTTGTATAAATGGGTGTATATGTGATTTCAACATCTCGACTAAATAACTAAGTCCGAATGTCCAATGATAACAGTAACTTACCAAATAAATTCAATGGGTCAAGTATCTTCAATAATATCAATAGGTTACTATATACTACTTTACTAATATAATATTACTTAGTATAGTTAAAATAGTAAGTATATATATATATATGGCAGCAATATATTTTATGTCAGTACGGTATGCAGTATGTTCAACAATATCGGGTGTTTACCACAACACACAATAATTTTAAGTTTGATGCAAGTTCCGTGCCATAATGATCCTAATTTTTGGGCAAAAAAAGGGAATCAACGGTGCAGCCTTTTAGGATACAAACCCTTGATTCCCTCCTGATTTTGCAAATCAATACATCCAGAACGAATGGCTATTTTATTTTACATCATCCGGGTGAGTTGGTGCATCATGAATGCCAGCTTTTTCCTTGGTATCATCCGTAAATCCCTCGGTGCCTTCGGACAAATGAGTTTCCGCCTCAGGAACTTCTAACCGCTTCATTAATTCAACCTCTCGTTCACCGGCTAACGCCAATTCCGATTCCATATCAGCAAATGATTCCGCAAATCTGTCAGATTGCACCTGTAATTCAGTCCGAAGCTTCGATACATCAGCTTGCAGGTCTTGGTTCTTTTCCTTGATGTCCTTGAATGCAAGCTCGGCATCCTCTTCCCGAATAATATTCTCGAAATAAATACCGGTGATTTTCGAAGGATCAAGGTTGATTGTACCACCCGCATCTGAACGCAACATACCATTCCCAACATACAGACCAGATTGCACGCCAAGCCCAAATTTAACAATGGTATTTCCCTTGAACCATTCATCCAGCAGCGGAACCTCTTTGACATTCCGAAGTATGGCATCCATTAACTTCTCGTGATAACTTTTCATATAATATATACCTTTCCTTACCGCTCGACGCAGTAAAAGTTAGTTACCGAATACTTCAGCATCTAACACCAAAGCCCCAGTATCCGGTTGCCCATCAGCTTCTCTAACACCAACACGCAGGGCATTGTTATGATTCGGCAACACACCAAAGGCATTCCGGATATCAATACTCACAATACCGGCATTCATCATCTTTGGTTTGTCACCATAATAAAACACTTGCTTTCCCTTGTAGTAGGTATCCTTCTTGATTTTGCAAATCAACCCATCTTTACCAAACTTATTAATCCCAAGGTGTCGCAAGATAGCCCTCATACGTTTGAAAATAGCCTCAGATGAAGCATTCTCTCGCCATATGGGGACAGCCATAATCGCCCCATCATCGTCTGATATGTCTATCAGATATAACACCGCTCCTGGTATATTGAACATGGCTACATTTTTTAGATAAAAACATTCAACCAGTCCACCAGAGCCTTTGATGGGTAGGCAAAACTTTAGATATGCCACAAAACCTCCTTCCCGAAGTCAAGTAAAACTACGGAACAATCAAATCAGGATCAATTGGATTCTTCGAAAGTATAATAGTGATTGTGTCACCGGGGCCTATCGCAACAGGCTCCGAGTTAATATTAAACATTTTACCATCCGACGCTCGCTGTTGGTATGCATCAACCCACATTCGATTCCCATCAAACATGACACATTTCATTACGATTGCGCCTATCTCCATTCGTTCTTTTCCTTCTTCGCTCAATGGAAATTGGATAATTTTGTTTCCTTCTGTCACTCGACAATCTCCTATCCTTGGATAATCCCAAGCGCCTGCGTAAGTCCTCAACAAGCAGTTTGCAATCTTCAATTTCAGCAGGATCACCGACGAATCCTACCATTAGGGGTTCTGTCCTCCCCGAAGGGAGAACAGGCAACCCGTCCTGATTTCGAACATCAGTCTGTAAATATATCCACAGACCTCGTTCATTCTCTTGGTAGTATATCACTTCTTATAGTACCTGTCGCGAGGTTCATAGTTGCTCTCGCTCTCAGTGATATGCTCCAAACGCCCCTGGTTGTCGGCTCCAGAATACTTCCAGTAGCGTGTGGTTTTCCGGTAGAATTTCTTCTGCTTCCGGTTATGCTTACAGTTCTTACTATGCTTATGGTTCCTTTCACCACCGGAATTGTCCTTTGTATACTTCTTATTTGCACCACCAGACTTAACACCAGACTTCCATTCTTTTGCGTCAACCTCATTGCAACTTAATAAGACTAACGCTACTATCAGCGCGAATAAGAGTTTTAAGAGTTTTAATATCATTAGGTTTCTCCTCTTTAACGATATACGCTTTAACAGACTTTCGATCTAAAGCGAATATCGGATCATTAGGATGGTACCCACCGACGCACGCTTGAACCGAGTCCTTCGCATAAGCTGCAAAGTCCTCGTCGTCCATGTGTGTTGGGAGTTCCGCTTCTATCAATACGAACACTTTCATATAATACCTCCTTCCGCCCTAATCCCGCAACCAGACCCAATATCGTTGATCGTGGCAATGACGACTCTGATTATTATACTTATCATCAACACAGAATGCAGGATGTTTTATAAGTGCCTTGAATAGGCGATGTGCTTGATACTTTGATAACATTTGGACTCCTGCAACAATCCCTTCCAAATCAGTGTTTGGAAGTAACCACGAGTACTTGTGAACCATTATTGATGCCATCTTCTTGAACATGGCATGAGTAATCCAATTAGCTCGACGCCCTTCCGGGCAAAATAGCTGAGCAAACTTACTATCATCACGAGTTGCTTTGTTGGTTAGCATGTGACCCCACAACCACTTGGTGCGAGGATCATGAAGCTCACCACATTTCGATGGGATACTGTAATCTTCAGTATCAATATGGTAACAGATAATTTTCTCTTTCATTGTATATCCTTTCATAAGTTTACTGTAAACACTGGTTGGATTAACCATCTCATCCAACAAGCGTCTGGCTTCTCGTCGCCATAATTTAATTGAAAAGATTTCCAAAATCACTTCCCTCCATAAAATACAAGAAACAGAATTATGCACACAAGAATTGTGATGATCCAAAATTTTCCCCATTGCATAATAATGTATTGGGTTCGGGGCCTAACAATAGACCCCGAACCACATTCCTTTCAAAAGTTTGAGTGTGAACGGCTCATGACATTGAACCAATCACTATATTTATGATCATCCTGATAACTTTTAAATACCAAATCCAAAACATCACATTTCTTAACAGATTCTTCTGGAGTCATTTCATCAAAGATATGCGATTTACCGGCCTTGACTCGCGTCCAGATATCGGCAATCTCGTCATGTAACTTAAGTTGATATGGCTCTGAAACTCTGTTCCGATGCATTGCGACTCTGAGATATGGAAATTCATTACCAGACCCTTTACAAACTATCTGATCAATAGCCACGGTAAACTTACTACCAACCTCGGCCCCCAATATCCATGAGTAGATTGTTGTTTGATCGGTCCATCCCTGGTCAACGTCCTCCATGTAATGGGCTATATTAATATAGATACCATCAACAAGCATCATCTGACAATCTTTATGTGACTTGCCATGTTGATTGCTGTGTGTTAATGTAAAGGCATCATAGATTTTAATATATCCCTTCTTCGGCGACGTAGTCGACGCAGACATATAACCATTAACCTTCCAGTCATAAACAACAAACGCCCCACTCTTGTTAATAAAATGAATATCAGGTTTGCCTAACAAGATGATGCCACCGATACAAGACGAATGAACAATGCGCCCTGTAATTTGCATTTCGAACTGAGGTTCGCCCTCGGCATCATTCAAATCAAGCATGAGATCGGACAGCGCGCCACAATCACGATAAGAATTAAAGACGTGCGCTCCGTGACGCATTGCCCAATCTCTGTTATGCTTCTCGACCTGAGCTTCGAACAGCGTTGTAAATTCGAATATAGGATTTGCACCCTTTCCGAATATACGCTCATGCAAGTAGCTTTTAACATAGGCATCGAACGCTGCGCCTATTGCCATTGCTTGAGTCTGCGGAATCCTTGGCGGTCGATTATCAGCAAGATAGATCAGATAGAACTCCCTGCGATCTCTTCGCCACACGCCAATCGACGTAGGCGATAGGTATTCGGGCGTTCTCATTTGACTAAATCTCCTACCTTACTTTTGTAGGTTTCCAGTTCCTGCTCGACAGAAGCCAGCCTTGATAACCTGTACATATTTTGCTTAGCTTCTAATTCAAGCGCCTTTGCCTTTTTTTCCCAGAACACCGCTTGCTCCTCGGCTACTTCCTGACCGAGTTCCGCATCAGTGATCTGTTGTCCCATTTCCCTAAGCTTCCGCTCAAGATTCAACAGATTTTGCAAATCATCCCTCCTTCCGCCCGAAGTTAATATTAATGTTGACGTCGAAGGAACCGCGATACTCCGGGTCTATCGCGCCCTTGACAAACTCATCTTTCACCTGTTCTAACTTGCACAAACGAGTGTTTAAATTAGCAACAGTTTCCTGCCACTTTTCGAGTGAAGCAAGAACATCACTCAATGAAACCTGAGCAGCTTCCTTGCTATCAAGAACCTTCGAAGTTAATGCCTTCTTGAGAGCGGGTTGCTGCTCTAACAATATGTGCCACGTAATATGCTTGCGCCATAATTTGAGAATCTCTTCATGAGGCAACTGACACGCAGCAGGTATCATTGTATAGATTGTTTTGTTCTCATCGTTCTTGGCTGTGACAAACAGATCGGGATACTGTTTCAGTATCTTGTAGAAAGCTTGGCGAATACCGCTCGCACCGAGTTCGATTTCCCAATGTTCGAAACGCTCGAATAAAGAAACGACTGTTTGAGGTAATCCATCCTGAAAAATAGTCAGGATATACTCCGGGCCACTTTTACATCTATCAATATTTTCTTTCATAAAATACTCCTGAGGGGTTACATGCCTCACATGGCTTGGCCGTATACCATACTTAACCTCCATTGTAACACCCCTACTCTTATATGTTAACTTCTTTTGTCCCTCTATCTCGGCCAGAGTATCTTCATAAAGTTTCTTCCGTTCTTTATCTATCAGATGCTCTTCAAGAGGGACACCCTCGACAAAAATACCAGATTCGACCATAGCGTCTCCTTAAAATTGGGCTTTATAAGCGACACCATCTATCTCCAGCTCCGTTGGTGGATTTGAGGAATCAAACTCCACTTCACCTATCTGTTCCTCACTTCCATCTTCAAAAGTTGCCGTAACCCAATGCTCCTTTTCATTGGCGTTATCGACTTGTTCGGCATCATAAGCCGCTTGGGCTTCAAGCCATCCATCCATCCAATCTCGGGCATAAACATCACTGAACCATTCCTTTTTTCGTTCATTAAGATATGGATTAATATCATTTGGATCAGTACCTGGCTCAAAGTTTTCTCGACCCATACGCCTACGTTTTGAAGGTGTTTGACTCATAGCAACCTCCTTACATTGGCGGCGTAGGACACTTGACACGCATCCCACACCCCTCACAATGGTATATGCCTTCAGCATCAGGTTCCAGGCATTTTAATTCACTACAATTTGGACACTTAATGAATCTCTCACTATTCATTAGAACTTCTTCCCAATACTCCAAGTCTTCGAGTCCAGGTTCAATGCCCCGTAATATGCTGCTATCTTTAGGCTTGGCAATACCCACAACAAATTCACAACCTAATGCATCTGCTCCCTTTGCTGCATGCATCTTATAATGTGCTTCGCACATATTTGCCCATGAACCAGATTTAGTGGGCGCATCATATTTTGCGTAGAGACTACACGTCTCTGCGACAGGAGACAGATTTGCAAAATCACATGGTGGTAATTCTTGCACCCTCTTTTTCTTCATAGCTACCCTCCGTCATTTTGAGCGTTATGTACATATAGCATCTCCTTTTTGGATGCCTCATGTACTGGTAAAATTTCCAATAGTGTCCTTCAATCGGGGGGTAAAGCTCAGTGACCCGATCAAGAACACTTGCCAATGGCCAACAGGTTAAGACCGAAACAAGTTCGATGCTATCTGACATAACCTCGAACTCAGACAAAGGGTCTTCAACCAGGATAACATTCGATGGAAAAAATATCGAAGCTAATCTTTTCCTGAACCTTTGACTAAGATTCTCGTCGTTGACCAACCTACCAACAATTCCTGAAGTAGTATCATTCATTCTTCTTCTCCAATGTTCTAATCTTTTGATAACAGCGTTGTGATTCATTTCCTATGTCTGCTAAACATAGAGCCATTATCTTGACATTACGTTCCTGCTGAGTAATCAATCCTTCTTGCCACAGTCTCCAAATTTCTTGAATTTCTAAAAAAGACATTAAAACTTTTCTCCTTTCCGCCAGTAACTGGCTGGATTTGGTATCCCATCTTTGGTTAATCCTTGATACTTGAATGTAACTTCTGTCCTACGTGGAAATAATATACTTGTAATCCAATTCGGGCATTCTTTTTCAGGATTCTTTACTGCCCATTCACGCGCAATCATTGTACCAGTATCTGCACAATCCAGACCCGCATAGTTTTCATGGGTAAGTATCCTTTCAGACTCAGTAAATCCAGACAATTCAAAAACATTACCTTTCCACTCAACTATAAGCGCGCCCATCAGCCCAAGCAACTTTGATCCTTTATCAGTTGCACGACCCGTTGTATAGCCAATTACAATAGCTTCGGCATCCTTCCACTTTTTAACTTTGAGAATATTATAGGATCGTTCACACTCATAAAACTTATCAGGGTTCCGGATCATTATACCTTCACCCTTCATCTTGCTGATTTCGGAAATCGCTGCTTTAATCTCTGCATCGGCAACTATACCGTGGAAAGCAAGCTCATGCTGTTCAAGTCTCAAAGCCACTTCATTCCCATGAAGCACTTCACCCAATGAATGGTAAACACTTCGATACTTGGCTCCTTTCTTAAACAGTTTATAATAAGTAAATTTAGGACAAGCTAATAATGACCAATGATAAATACCCTCAAACTTTTTATGATAATGAATATTATCAATTAGCCCATCCGCAAAGATAGTATCAAACGGAGGACTATCAAAGACCATCAGATGTAAAGGTTTCCAATCTACATCATATGGATCAATCCTTTTAACAACTGATGAAATCTCCTGCCGGTTGCCATCGCCACGTTTACCATTCCAAAGCTCACCATCTAACAGCATCTTGGGTAATTGATCAAGCCACCAATCAGGTGCATGTATCACGTTACCATACCGTGACCACAGGCCAGTTGCTATTGGTTGCTTAACGTAGCGCCAATCCTTTTCTGTATTCGCCCAAGGAACCTTGATTTTGGGAATCCCTCTCGAAATACCACCATCCCAAAATCCTCGGTGACCATCTATCTTCTCTGACCACCAGTATCCTGCGACCATATGCTTGCGTGCATAATCATGGGCGAGTTGTAAGAACTCTCGTTTAGCCATTTAGCATCCTCCTTATAACCCGATCACGTCCAGGCCCACGATCATATCCATGGTGAGATTCAAAGTCACATTGTTCTCCAAGATAGAATGATACAGGGTGATCCTCATCTTCAGAAGGAACCATAACCGTAAAGTAATGCCAGTAAAATTGGAATTCAACTTCCTCGGTGTATTCAATAATATGTGCGCCCTTTGGCGGATTCTCCAAAGACCTTACTGTCCCATCTTTTAGAGTCTTGTACCAATATGGGCCACGTGCTTCATCAGGACCTAATATCTCTCTTGCTTTTCTTTTTTCTGCCATTTTTCTCGGATTCCTTTCATGACCAGATTCGGCCACATAGCAGAGCAATTAAGCTGCTCTGCCAATTCACGATAAGTATAGCCCATAATTTTACCCCAGACTACCTTACGTTCGAGTTCATCCAACTCAAGCCAGTCCATTACATCAAACACTTCGAACCAAAGAGCATCATTAGAAGCAATTTTCCAATCATCATAATTGTGTTTTGCTAAGCTAAACAACTTGGGAAATAAATCTTGAACCGAGAAATCATCTAATTGTCCAGCTTCAAGAGCTTCCATCTTCATCTTTCTAATATATGACCGTGGAATTTTGATAGTCTTATCGGCAATTAGAAAGTTAATAATCTCCTTGTGCACGTTGATGTAAATGTATCCTGGAACATTAGCCTCTTCTTTCTTTTGCTTAATGGCCTGTGTGATTCCCTCGCACAATCCGAGCATTGCTGCTCCTATTATATCGTCCGTCTTATCTGGAAAACCTGCAACATATTTTCCAGTAATCTTATAGACGAGGGTTTTAAATTTCTCGGCCAGATTTTCCAAATCACTCTTCATAGGCATCTCCTACGCTCTCGCGCGCGCGCACGTATTAAAATAAAGGAACGCGCGCACGAGGCTAAAAGTTTTCCATAAGATAATCATGAACAGCATCCCCGTCAGGATTACTAACATACCAGTTACGATCAGTTATTTCATGCACAATAATAACTACGATAGTTGAAACTACTAAACATACATAATAAATATCTGCACCATGAATCTTATCATCAACACACACGTTTACGAATTTAATAATCGTATGGCTTCTGACTGATTTCAGAAATCTAAGATAAGTTTCCACCGCTTCGCAAGCAATTCCCTCACGCCCTTCCATCTCACCATACTTGCGCGTCATTTGTCGATTTTCCCATAAGGTTTCAGCTATCTTAATTTCTTCCTCTGTTGAAATCCGATTTGTAAAATCATGTTTCAAGTTAATCACCTCCTTTCTGATTTTGATTTCGCTAACTAAGATTTGCCATATCTATTAATATATCAGAATAGCCTATACTTTTGTAACAACTATTTTTAAAATTCTAAATTGACTTTACCAGACAGATTTGATTTGAGTAAGACCCATGCTTCTATCACTTGCAAATCGTCGATTTCTCGAATCAATCCGTTTGGATCAAATACTTTATGAGTTTCAGCATCCCATGTAACCGCGTGTGTTGGCAATATTAATATAGCTGAATGGAACTGCAACCATGTATTAAATCTTGTTGAACATTTATCCTCAGACCATATCATTTTTGCTGATTTCTCAAATCCAAGTGGCGCGCTTCGTGGATATAGCTCTATCGGACAGATGCATATACCCATCTCTAAAGCATAGTCAATAATCTCTTGGATATGAACCCCTCGCTTCTTGGCATTGTCTTCGGCTTCTGGCCACCATTCCTCTTGACCATCATGACCAATATGTTTTAATATATTCTCGGCTGAAACATCAAGTAGCATTGCTGCTGCATATACTAAGCAATTTGGTTCATCATTTGGCTGTTTCAATAACCTCATTTTCTTTTCCTATGTATGGGCATATACTGACGCACCAAAATTCCCCGTAATGTTTATGGTAGATACAATCCTTGCTGCATATAAGTAATGTATTGCAAGGTTTGCATTGTCCTTTAACTCGGGCTTTAGTCTTCGAGCAAGGATTCTGGGATTTCGATAAATTCATCGGCGATTCGCTTTAAATCCTTACTTATTTGACAGGCTAATATAATAGTCATAACCCCTTTATCCTTAGCCATTTGAATCAAAGGTTTAAAATCACCATCTGCGGAACCTAAAATTAGCATATCAATATCTTTAATATAATTTACAATATCGATCGCTATTTGGAGATCGCAGTCAGCTTTTTTCCGAACTGTTCCATTATCAATGAAAGCTTTTGGACTTCTGTACTTAGTCTCATAACCGACTTGTTGTAGGTAGTGAAGGAACTTATTAGCTTGTCCCTTAACTTGCGCACCATAAGCGATTGCAATTTGCACATCTCCGAGGTCTTGTATATACTCGTAGTATTTTTTATAGTCAAGTTTCCTCCCAAATTTTGAAGATAGACAGAAGTAAAGATTTGAAACATCAACAAATATTCCGATTCGTTTTGCCATCCTTCCTCCTAATATAACCAATAAGCATGAAATTCTTCTGATAACATATCTCTTGCCCATGCAGGGAGTTGTCCTGATCGCCATCCATCCCACTCTTGAACAAACCATTCAGGTGGGTCAAGATTTCCTAAATCAGGATTAAGTAACATATAGTCTCGAGTCAATGAAAATGTACGACCAGTATTTTTATGTCTAACTATTACATATGGTTTCATGACTTAAATGCCTCCAGATATAAATACCAATTGAATCTTTTAAATAGCTTTTCATACTCGCTCTCAGTTTCAGCAACCAAGACCCAAACACCCGCGCCATTAGCACAAAGTAGCGGGAATATTTCGTGTTGCGCAGGGGTGAATACATCACCCCTGCGTGTAGGCATCTTCACTTCTACCCACCTATGCCCGTAGACACGATGAGTACAATATAAATCCGGAAATCCTGATTGATACATATTACCATGGGTTGACTTAACAAACCATCCTTTATATCGCAATTGCTTTATTATTTGCTCTTGCAGTAGAGTTTCCGGTTTCTTCTTCCCACCTCTGGCTTTAAACTTCTCCATCTTCTACCTTGAGAACTGCAATGGTTAACATTTGAATTGCTCGAATCATCTTTTGCCTATAAGAACTATAATCATATCCACTACGTTCTTTAAACATTAGACGATCAAGTTTTGCTTCCTCAACATACTCCAGTGACCTTGTTTCAAAGTAAGATGGATTGCCAGAGTGGGACACCACATTAAGGATTCCTGGAGACCTTGGGTTGAAGGATGCCTGGCTTAACAATTTTCTTACGTTTGTCATATTGAGACTGGAGTTCTTTTTGACCTTCTTCGAGTTCGTCATTTTTAAATACACCTCCTGTTCTTTTTTGTAGCAAATAATTTTGTAAAACTAAATGTTTTATAATACCATTTGCTTGTTGAAATGCGTGGGCTAATTGAGAATGCTCAACCTCTCGCTTCTTCATTCTCTTTTCCATATTACGAACAAGCTTATCCATTTTAGCAATAACCTTGTCATTTCTATCAAAATGCTTTTTGATCTCATCAAACTTATCCATGTCTTTTTCTCCTGTTCTTTGCCCGTTGTGTAATTAATTTTATTCTGGATTTTTTAAATAATACAGGCCGCGAAGTATTAACAACTTGCTTCTTGAGATTTGTTAAAGCTTCTTTCAACAGGACAACTTCACGTGCATCCTCAAAGTCTTCCCATTGTTTATATCTTTCCCACATTTCATCGGATAACAGACGTTTGATATTGTGAGCATTTCGCCAAACGCTATTATAGATTTGCGAAATCCATTCATATCCATCAGTTAGGTATTTGGAGTCAATATGTTCTACACCATTAGGTAATAATAAATACTCATCCGCAACCCCTGCTTCAATTAACAATGGTTCCATCTGTATATTAAAGTCATTGATTTCTAAGATCATTTCTTTAGTGCTAAGTTCAATTTCTTTATCATTTTCAAGACGATCTTTTTGCTTATTAATATTTATTAATAATTCCGTCTTGATCATTCTCGACCAATTTTTAATCTTTAATTCTTGTGCAATATCCTTAAGTTGAGCAACACCCATCTCCCCAAGTTCAATAGATGGGTGTCGACGTATCCAATTTATAAGTCTGATCTTATCTCTTTTCTCAAGAGCAGTTAAAACTGTTGCACGTTGCTCTGGATCGGACATTATCCACAAATTTCCAAAGCTTTCTTGATCTATCATATACTTGATATTCCGCAATTTATTAACTTCGTTGTGGATATCGGCCCTAATCCTATTCAGCTTGTCCATGCGACCTCCTATTTGTCTGCCCATGAGTCTAAGTGTTTTGACCATTCCATCTTGATTAATGGAATCTTCGGCTTGTATTGTTTAACTGTATTAGCAACAGTTTCAGCAACCTGATTTACAAAATCTGGATGAGTTGGGCACATGATTTCGTCATGTATGTTCATTGGTTGCACACGCCAATGATTTACTCCACTCGGTTGAACATCCCAAATATCCCTCTGAGTTTTTTTCGTAATCTGTGCGCCTGTTGATTGAATAACGTGATTAGCTGCTGCACGCATATTTGCTGCCTGTTGCGCGAAGGCTGCTGCAAAAAGCGCAGAACGAAGAGCTCCACTAACTGTTTGAACTCTGTCTCGTCGAACGGTTTTAATTTTAATAGCCGTCCACCGTTTAGGTGGGTCTTCGGCGAGGTTGAATAAAGCTTTGACAATTTGATTTTCCAATGTAAAATATCGTCTGAATCCAAGCATACTTTCAATATAATCAACGGGGTCGGACCACTCAACTTTTGTACCAATTCCTCCTGGCTGACGCATTGAGCAGAACATATCAAATATTTTCTTTCGTTCAGTTCCCCAAACTTGATAGCGTTTACACCATTCTTGGTAAGCTTTTTCAGCGACGTGCTCAGGGATTCCGACCCTATTAGATAGAGTATATGCTTCCCCTCCGTAAAGAAGCGCGAAAACTCCATTTTTACTCCTGCCGTATAAGTCTTCATAAAAGTTAAATGCCCCATTTGTTGCAAGAATCTCGTCATGAGTTTTAGGTGGGAATAAGAACTGTCCGAATAAAGCATGAATTTTTTTACCTGACATTAAATCAGCCCTAAGGACAGGGTCAGAGTATGCAGCGTCAGCCAAACAAACTTCAAAACCAGCAAAATCACCACCGCTAAGGGTGGTGCCGCTCCCACTGAGATTAAAACATGCTCGAACTTCTTTTGCCTTCTTAATTCCTTGGGGGTTGAGACCACCTGCGCCGGCCATCCTTGACGAACGCGTTCCAATGACAACAAAATCAGTATGAAACCTGCCTGCAAGAAGAAGTTTATCATAAGTCTCGATCTCCTTTTTTGCGTGTCTTGCGTCAAGAATCTCACGTGCTCTTAAAGCAGCAGGATGCGGTACATCGACTTCGACGAGTCCATCGTCACAGTCGTGACAACCCATCCCCATACACTTCTCACAGGTTTCGGATTCTTTCCATGTTCCTATATCTTCTAATATTACGCCCTTTGTTGTAATCTTACCATCAATCTCCATAACTGTACGTTCAACAGGTGAAAGAACAGCTTCAAGATACTTTCGACAAACAGCAGTACTATTATAATTGAATTTAGTTCTAACTGCCATCTCAGTTATAACAGCTCGTTGCCTTAAAGCTCTAAGCTTTGCCGAATCAATCTCATACCCTTTCCACCTTACTGCTCCAACCATACAGGCTAATTCACTATCGTCATCCCCAGGCTCTGGGTCATCAAAATAGTGATAGAGTCCTCTGGTATCTTCAACATCATCAAGAGCGTATTCCCTTGCCAATCGGTTATAAGTCCAATGACTAATATACCGATGAATTACCTCTGGCCAAGCCCAATTCCATTCTCCAGGTTTGCCCACTGAAAGTGCAAATGGCGCATATCCATTTTCGATTGGACGCCAGTTTCTTCCTAACTCAATATCTTTCCAAAATAACCGTTTATCTTTTGCCACACCTGCATCAACTGCTAATGCTTTTAAAGCACTACTTGGCGCAAACTTCAAAACAATATCTTTGAATTCAGGAATTAGATTTCCCAAATCATCATTTATATCAAAAACCTGCCATCGGACTGTTTTATCTTGACGTCGTTGAAAATAAATGTCATTCAATTTTATACGATTGTTTAGTTCACGCGCTAATTCCCAAGCAAGCTCTGTTGGTACACGCTTCACTTTGATATCATCTCGATTCATTGTAGATTGATACGGGCCTTTTCGAGCATGAAGCATAATATCCATCGCTTTTACGGGCTTTAGACAAAATCCTAAACGAGCTTTTGGTTCAGCTAATGCATATTCCTCAATACATTCTTGTGGCAATCTTGTTTTATCTGGCAACAAGTTAAAAGTTGTATAAAGTTGACATATATGAAAATGGTCAAACGATAAGTTAAAACCACAGACACCACCATCATGCATCATCATCCATTCAATGAGTTCCATTGTCTCATGGATTGGACGAGTCCATACAGAATGCAGATTAACCTCGGTATCATCTTCTGCATACTGCATAAGGACTATCGGCCCATGCAGACCACAAGTTTCTGTGTCATAGAATATCATTTTGTATGTTTAGAATGTTTAATATTACATTTATTACAAAGATGAATCATTCCACAACTACAATCATGACCATCCCAATAGCAACGAAAACCTTTACCACACTCTGGACAAGTGAAGAATGGTTTTATTGACCAGAATGTTGGACATTTAAATAAATAATGAATTAATGACATGATTTCTCCAATCAGCTCGGAATTGTATAGAGCTTATCATTTTCTGTTGCATATATTTTAATGCTGTAATATAAATCCTCATCGCTAATCTCACCGGCACACCATGCCATACATCGGGTATGTAAGCCATTACCAATAGTCTCTTTCATATGACCCATCATATTACCGATCTCACCTTTTTTCCTGAGAACCTTTTGTTGACGTGCCTTAGCTTTATCTGTTTCAACTTTAATTGAAACACCTCTTGCCTTAGCATCCTTGAGTCGCCGAACTTGCTCAAATAACTGTTCTTTATCCCCTGTCTTGTGATACAGAGTATAAAGCTTTCGGATATTATCCTGGCTAATAATACCAACAGCTGCCTCCTGTTGAACTTCCTCCGGCAACCCAAGGAGCATGAAACGAACCTGAATCCAACCCCTCGACATACCAGTTTTAAGGCTTGCTTCGGTCTCGGGTACACCCAGGTCACGTAGACGTTTAATAGCTAATGCTTCTTGAAGAACATTCAAGTCCTTACGTTGAATATTCTCGGCTAAGTTAAAAGTTAATGCATCAATTTCATTGTCGATTTCGGAAATCAAGCAGGCTATTTCTTTGGCGTCGTTGACTTTGTGGGCCATGAACCGTCTAAACCCAGCCAAGAGCCTGTATGATTTACCAACCTCCATTCGCTGAGCGTTATCCAGACACATAACGCTGACTGGTTGGATAAGCCCGCGCTCAGCAATATCTTTTGAAAGGTCGACAACATCAATAGGAGCAATTTTACCACGGCAATTGAACTTTGAACTATCATCAATCTCTTCAAGTGGTATATAAGTAACTGCAAGTTGGTTCCCATTCATCCTATACCTCCCTTTTCTCCTCTTTCTTCTTAGTTTTGACTTCACCGTAAAAAAACTTTCCGCCAATAACACATACGTGTTGGTATTTATTATCTGCAAGTGTCTCAGTATGAATTTTACCACCACGCTTTACACAATCATCAAATTCTTTAGGCATAATTAATCCCCCAATTCTATAAGGTCTCGTTCCATAAGCTCAGCTTCGGCTTTCTCAAGCTGATGTTTCAAATCACCTAAAGTCATTGATTGCATATCCTTTTTCTTCATAACATTCTTTTTAACAACAATGTCAATAGGCATGTGGATTAAGTCTTTGATTGTTAATCCTCTATTTTCATCAATACCCGGACGATGGCCACGATCTTCCGATTGCATCCTTGCTTCTCCTTTAAAGCTATTGCTATAATATAACATTGTTGGAGAACCAGTAAATGTTAGAGCCATGCCACCTGCATCGGGATTTCCTACAATACAGACTTTAGAATATTTTCGTCGAAGGTCTTTGAAATCTTTATGAGAACGATCCATACAATCCAGAAACCTATCAGCATCAACTGGCTCACCTTTCTCTGTTGTTGCAATATAACCGCGTCCATCAATTTTTAAAGTTGACCAACCCTGTTGATGGGCAATACGTTCAAGGCGATCAACTGTAGCTTGAAATCCACCCCACACAATATACCTGCCTACATCATCATGTGAGTCTAATTCATCAATAAATGCTTGATCTTTTGGCGATCCTACTTCTTCTGTATAACGCTCCATGACAGGAACTTCTTTTTTACCGCCACACATAGGACAAGGAATGGTATGATCTCCGACTTTTGAAGAGTTAGTGATATCCGCAGAGGGTTGATCCCATACCTCGCCCTCAGGCACATCTCCCATAAGGGGTGCTTTCGTTTCACCTTTACCGTAACAGTTAGGGCATTGCTCTGTCCCCACTTGTCTTTCTTTATATTGAAATCCATCGCTTAATTCCCTTAATAAAAGTGACACTTGTGCACCACGAGCTGTGATTTTGCGAATCAGCCTGGCTGCACGAAGTGTTTCTGGCTTTGGCTTAACATGAAGTTCTTCGTACTGCTTCTCTGGTAAATCCATACAATCTTTTTTTAATAGAACAACTACCAGACCTTTCATCCGTTCATGGAGATAAGATACTTCATTAATTGAATTTTTAAATGGATGAACGTCAGCAGTATCAGCGTCACCAAATACAGAAAAAGCAGCATCGTGATTACCGTGATCTTTAACCTGCCCACACACGGCACATTTATTTTCATCATCCCACCATGTTACAATATGCGGATACATTCCACCAGTTATTGTTGATTCCCTTTGCTCAACAAGACACAATCTCTTTTTAAATTTTCCAATATCCCCCTCACGGATGAATCCTGGGCAAGCGATTTCACATTGATGCCACCAGTCAGTAGGCTCCTTAGGAGCTGGAGTTCCTGACATCTCAATGATATACCCTGAGCGACCATACTCTTTTCTAATTGCGTCAGCAAGGTGCATAGCTGCTTGGGATCGTTGTGCGGTTGGAGTTTTAATTTTTGAAGATTCATCGAATATAACCACTTTAGGCGTCGGGCGTTCATTAACCCAGGTACGTACCTCTTTAACCACTCCCTCGTACGTGAACATTCGAGGTCTGATTCTTGAATCCCATTTAAGTAACTCTCTTCCAACAGCTTTAACACCGGATCGTGGTCCAACGTACCAAGCTTCACGATTATCTCTAACAAATCCTTGTCCGTAAGCATATTCCATAACCTCAATTGCTGATAGTGATTTGCCGGTTCCCATCTCAGCTGCCCATATTCCATGGTTAACAGAGATACCGTGACGCACCATCAGAATTTGGTGATCATAGAGCGGACGATTAGACGTAAATTGTTTAATTTCAACGTCATAAGGAGCATAAGGGTCTTCCCCCCTAACATAAGCAAGTGCAAAAGCATTTCTGGGAGAGTCTTTAATACTCCAAATTTTTCTTGGATTTTCCTCATCGAATCCATGCCATCTATGCCCTTCCATGGTCTTAATTTCTGTCATAATTTTCTTATTGTACTTGAACTTAAACTCAATGCGACCATCTACATAAGTCATTTGTACAGGTACAAGATACTTACCAGTATTCCATTTAATCGTTTCCGATTTCACAAATCAATCCTCCTTCTCTGATAAAACTGGCATCCCATATCTAAATGCAACAATTGATGGGTTAACAAGAATCTGTTTCTTTCCTGACCACTCGGCACAGTAACGATCTTTCGTAGCATTAAAATACCATCCCATTTGATCAAAAGGATAATTTTTACTTAGATGCTCGACAATATCTATTGACTCAAAAAGGTAAATTAACCCATCATTAGATAACTGAGCAATCGTTGTGTCAGCAAACATTATGTTATGAAAATATTTATTTTTCATTAGTAATCCCTATCCCAATAATCGTCTTGTAAATCATGAATATGTTCCATTGCCATTTCTTCAAAAGCCGCTTCGATAGAGTAAGCTGCTTCTGAATCAGGATCAAAGAGACCAACCCTGCGCCTGCGCACATAGTGCGGGTATAGCTTTAGCTTACCCTCAGTTGCCATTTTAAATTTTCGATTATCTGCTATTGGATTTTTTGGAACTTTAATTAAGTTCTTAGACATAATTCACCTCTGCAATATAAATGTACCATCATCTTGTATAACACGACTATGCGTTTCCCACACGTCTTTAAAACCTAAATTATCAAACCATATAAGAATGATTTGAAAAATCTGACGAATTTCAATAGGTCGGTGTAGTTGTAACGCATTTATGATTGCCGTGTACCAGATGGACATTTTTGCAGAGATAATTACGAGGTAGGTTTTCTTAGCCTTTTTTACAATATAATCTAAGGTCGGGAGGGTCTGGAGTAATTCTAATAATGCATCGTGATCCAACTCAGCTATAAATGATACTTGCATATGGTCAAAAGTATTATTGAGGAAAACTCCATCCCTCAATTGATCCAATGGCCGATTTTCAAAATCAAGTGTAGCTAAGTAAGCTGCAGGTGTTTCTAATTTTATAACAGTAGACCCTAAGGCTCTTGCTGGATTGAACCCAAGAACTTCCTCTACAAATTTTATATATGTATGCCACTCAACCTGCGTAATTGCGAGTGGTCTTATTTTATATTCTGCCATCTGGTTTCCTTAAGATAAAGTGGGGGTTTTCACCCCCACTTCACTCAACAGTTATCGGGCGCGTTTATCCTTATCCTCTTCATCAGGAGCTTTCTCAACTTCTGACTTCGGAGGATGGGTAAATTTCTCCCATTGTTCCAGAATTACATCCTTACCTGGAACATCAAATACGGATGCACACTTTTCAATAACAGGAGAATACCACGTGTACTGGGTTGTTGAAATCTTTTTGGACTTCAACGTACCGGCCTTCTTCAACAACGCCCGAACAGAAGTAGCCTCACGACGTGAGGATTTGGAACCCATAAAAAAGGTTGCAAATTCTTCGGCCTTTGGTATCCAAACAAGAAACTCCGGCCCATACATACAGCCAGTGTCTTTCTTTGCTGATTCAGCTTGAATCCGAATAAAATTATCATCGTCCGGATCATAGACAGCAAGGATTTGTTCGTCAATTTCGATGGCCTTCGGTCGCCACTCAATCAACAATATATCGACTTCTTTTCCCAAATCAGCATAGTTTTGATCCCGAACTAAAGCATAATGATTCATCGGGAACTTATCATCTTTAACCATTTCAGAATTAGAAGTCATGAGTTGTAAGCGTGGCAAGTAGTCGCCGGATTGGGTTGTCTTTTTAAAGACGTCGTCCCGAGCTGTATCGGGAACGCCACCCTTTGGTAATGTAACAAGGTCTTTTTCCGCCATAATGATAATGTCCTTTCTTCTATGTTAATGAATCGGTTAATGATTGGAGGACTATTTTTCAGCGTCGTCCTCGGTTGCTTCTCCCTCGCCCTCAGTTGCAGCGTCTTCTGTCTGATTTTCCGAATCAGCTCCTTTTTTCTTCTCATCAGGTTTTTTGTCCAGATCAGGAAAAGGAAGCTCTTTGCCTTCAGCTTCGGCTTCAGCATTAGCCGCTTTCTTGGCAGCGTAATCAGCTTTGGCATCAGCCTTTTCTTTGGCAGCTTTGGCGCGTTTGAGAGTAGCGGCCTTTTTGGCTTCTTCCTTTTTCTTCATACGCTCTTCATACTCGGCCTTTTGAACCTCAACACTGTTGGGATCAAGATGAAGAATCCATTGGATTGCCAATTCAAAAGCATCCACAGGTTTCTTGGTGCCGGTCTCTTTGATGAGTGCCGGTCCGATTTCCGGATTATCCAATTCCAGCTTGACGTCTTTCATCTTACGCATATGGGCAACGGGCTGGAACTCGGCTTTTGTTGCATCCTGACCTTTGCGATTAGCTTCACGAATTTCCTTCACGCGCGAATTGACCGCAGGCACAAACTCATCCGGCGGTTGGGTTATGGCGCGATCAACAAATGCGGCCTGTTCGTCAACCGGAAGCTTGGCCAGGGCATAGGCGTTGGCCAAACCAATTTTGCCTTCATTGATGAGGGTGACGATTTCTTCATTGTCGATCTTGGTGAGGGATAAACGCTGTTGAATCCACTGAGGGGATTTGCCAAGTTTTGAAGCAAGTTCGGCTTCGGTCATAAGGGGATTACGGGCAAGAATACGTTTCAGTTGTTGTGTGTATTCTGCCGGACGAGTTTCGACTTTGTGGATGTTTGCCATGATCTGCGCTTCGAGAACCAGATCGTCATTTAAATCCACAACGTCAACATTGATTTCCGAAATCCCTGCATCCTTTGCGGCTGCGAAGCGATGAAGACCATCAATCAATTCGTAATACTCTTCCTCGCTCTCCGGGTCTTTCTGCGGGCGTACCGTAATTGCACCCATAAAACCCCTCTGTTGCATTGACGCAACCAAACCCAGATAGTCTTCGCTTTCCCGATTAACGGTACGAAGTGCTACTGGGTTTTCCCTGATTTCGGAAATCTGGACTGCTTTTAATTCTCCCATGCTGACTACCTCCTTCTGTTGATTTTGGGAATCATAGTGAGTAGTTACAAAAATCAAATCATGACTCCCGTGTGTGATTTGATTTTTAAAAACCATCTATTAGATACAACATACCTATAATTATATACGTTTTTTTAACATTTTTGTAAAGTAAAAAATTATTTGTAATAATATCAGATACTTACAAGTGTTTTGCTGGCCGTTTTTTAATCGCTCTATATAATAAGGTATAAATTTTTATTTAATTATACCAGTAACTTATAAACAGTTAGAATATAATCAGTAACATATTGAATTTATTACATATATTTTTCACTTTACAAAAAACAGTAAAAAACGTATATAATTATAGGTACATACAATCTATTTTATTCTGATTTGATTTCGGTAACTGTAGTAATTAAAATCAAATCAATAATTCTTGACTGATTTTCAAAATCAATGGAACAAGGTTATGGTAACTAAGTCAGAAGCTATTGGAAAATTCCTCAAAATAAAGACGCACGATGATTTGGCAAATCTGTATGGTTTGAATATGGAGTGTCAATGCAACGTAGCGCAGGATGGTGGAGAGCGTGTTGAAGGCGAATATAAGGGTCGTCGATGGCACGGATGGACGGATGGGCTTTCCACCTGGAAGTCTTTTCGTATTCCTTTTCAAGCCTACAAAGACCCATACTATCACGATACAGAATTGAAGTGGGATTTGGAAAATCATGTTGAAGCTATTGGCATGACTGGTTGGGATTGGTATGATCGTGTTAGTAAATGGGTTGCTTTTGACTTTGATGCTCTTATCGGGCATTCGGATAAACATACTCATAAATTAACAGAAGAGGAATTGGGTGATGTTGAGACGACTGCTAAAGAAATTCCTTGGGTTTCAGTTAGGAAAAGTACCAGTGGGAAAGGTCTTCATCTATATGTTTTGCTCGATAGTGTACCTACTGATAACCATCATGAGCACGCGGCTCTTGGTCGTTCTATTCTTGGAATGATGTCGGCTCTTACAGGCTTTGATTTTGAAAATCGAGTCGATATATGCGGTGGCAATATGTGGGTCTGGCATCGCAAGATGGAAGGAACTGATGGATTAAGACTTATTAAACAAGGTACAATTCTTAAAGAAGTTCCAAAGCATTGGAAAGATCATGTTAAAGTTATCACAGGACGTCGGCGAAAGAATTTACCACAAGACATTGAGAAAGCTGGAGTTGCCGATACCTTTGAAGAATTAGCAGGACAATATCCTCGGATACCACTTAACGAAGATCATAAACAATTAATTAATTTTCTTCAAGAAGCTAATGCTTATTGGTGGTGGGATCAAGACAACCATGCCTTAGTTGCTCATACTGCATGGTTAGATAAAGCTCACAAAGAATTATCTCTTAAAGGTTTTTTTAAAACAAATTCACCTGGAACAGACCTCAATGAACAAAATTGTTTTTGCTTCCCCATGCGTGGAGGTGCATGGGTTGTTAGACGCTTTAGTCTGGGTGTACGAGAAGATGATTCTTGGGATCAAGACGGATCAGGTTGGACAAGATGCTATTTAAACAAAGAGCCAACCTTAGAGATTGCTTGCCGAGCGTATGGTGGCATTGAAGACCCATCTGGTGGATTTGTGTTTCGTGAAGCTGAAATGGCTATGAAAGCTTCCGCTCTCATGGGTGTACAGCTAAATGTAGGCACACCTCTAATGGGTCGTGAAACAATATTGAAACAGCATAAGGACGGTAGGCTTGTTGCCGAAGTAGAATATAAAGCCACAGATCGTGGCGAAGAAATGTATGGTTGGCTTCCGAAAAAAGGTAAAATATGGACTAAGGTGTATAATGTAAATACAGCTTCGCCAACTGAAACAGAACACGCTAATTATGATGATTTGGTAAGACATATTGTAACCAGTCAAGATGAAGATTATGGCTGGATGATTAGAACAGACAACCGTTGGCGTGTAGAACCTATGTCACATATACGTGTTGCATTAGCTGCGCTTGGACTCCCGAATAAAGAGATTACAGGAGTTTTAGGTGCATCCATATTTAAATGTTGGATGATTGTAAATAAGCCGTTTCAATCAGAGTACCCAGGTGATCGTCAATGGAACCGCAATGCTGCGAAATTCAGATACCTTCCAAGTACTGATTTGGAAAATCTGAGTTTTCCTCATTGGAAAAAGGTTCTTGATCACTGTGGCTCAGGATTGAATGATGCAGTTAAGAGAAATAGTTGGTGTCGAGCCAATGGTGTTCTTACTGGCGGTGAGTATTTAATGTGTTGGGTTGCATCTTTATTTAAAGAACCTGGAGAACCTCTACCTTATTTATTTTTGTATAGCCAACAACAAGGTACAGGTAAATCCATATTACATGAAGCATTATCAACATTGTTGACTAAAGGATACCAACGCGCAGACGCTGCATTAATTAGCCAAGCAGGATTTAATGCGGAACTTGAAGGTGCAATCATTTGTGTTGTTGAGGAAACTGATTTACGGAAAAACAATACCGCATATAATAGGATCAAAGATTGGGTTACCAGCCGAGACTTATTAATTCATTGTAAAGGTAAAACTCCGTATCATATTCCGAACACAACACACTGGATTCAATGTTCCAATAATCATCAGGCTTGTCCTATTTTTCCAGGCGACACGCGGATAACCATGTCATATGTTGAGCCAATCGACCCTATGGAATTGATTCCAAAAAAGAGATTAATGCCTCTTTTAGAAAAGGAAGCAAGTGACTTTCTTGGAGCTATAATTAATCTGGAGTTACCGCCATCGAATGACAGGTTAAATGTTCCTGTCGTCGAAACTGCAGATAAACAAATGTTGCAAAAATTAAATGAGACCCCGCTTGAAAGATTTCTTTCAGATGAATTAGTTCCATGCTCAGGCAATATGATTAAATTTAGCGAATTTTATGCTCGTTTTATGGATTGGTTAGACCCCGAAGATAAACGTAATTGGAGCAAGATTCGGGTAGGACGGGAATTATCAACACAATATCCAAGAGCCAGACAGCGTGGAACAGGCCAGTTTCATATTGCAAATATTCGTTGGAAGGAAGATGAGATTGAATCTCGGTCAAAGTTAATTATGCAAGATGGCTATTTGGAGCATGAAAATGAAAACGATTAAGGAAACTCTTGATAACTTAAAAGATCACGAAAGACAACAACTCATGTATGGGTTTGAACATGAGTTCGCGCAATACGTGTGTCTTAACAATGGGACATTTATTGGCGTAAATGTCGAAAATATTCAACATTTAGAAATTAAAGAAAAAGCTGGAGTTTGGGCAGTAGGTGTCAACCATGGAAAGGACTGTAATGATAGCGGTTGACTATGCCCATGCTTGTGATAGAGGTATCATAAAAAATGTAATAAAGAATTGGCTTCGGGACTCAACTCTCCCTTGGAAAACTCGCAGTAATATCCTTACTGATTGGAGAAATCAACGATGCTTGCTAAATTTAAGAACAATCGACCGGATAGATCGGTCACACCACAATTTAGCATACGTTCAAAAATATTTATCGGACGTATTATTCAAATTATGATCCTTTGTATTTTTGTATTTGCCACAGGGCTTCTATATGGTATGCATATTGGGGCAAATTACAATGTTAGAAACAATGATTTGCAAAATCAACTAATTGAACTTCGGACACAACAGGCTGTTATTCGGGGTCAGTTTAAGTCAATACAAACTTTACATTCTGACCTTAGAGCAAGGGTCGAAATTACTGAGGAGAAATATGACAGATTTATTAAAGATCTTCGACGAGTTGGACCGGCAATCCCCGAGTGAAAGATCAAAAGACGATATCATTATTCGATCTCCTTTCCCCTGGCCGGGAGGGAAGTCTCGTAGCGTGGCTAATATTCTTAATTATCTTCCCTATCGCAAAATTTACTGTGAGCCTTTCGGTGGAAGTGGTGCTGTTCTTCTCGCAAGAAAACCTTGTGATCTTGATATTTTTAATGATCGTTTTGCTGGTGTAGTTGCTTTTTATCGTTGTCTACGCCATCCAGAAAAATATAGAAAATTAATTGAGTGGCTTGAATTAACTGTTCATTCAAGGGAGGATTTTAAAGATGCCAAAGACACATGGGTGGTGGAAACAGATGATGTGGTTCGAGCTGGAAAATGGTACTATATGGTTAATTACAGCTTCGGTTCCTTGGGACGGAATTTCGGAAGATCAACCTCCGGAAGAGGACTTATTGCAGGGAAAATTCGTAATAAGCTTGATAAGTTTCCTTTCATCCATGAAAGACTCAAAAGAGTTCAAATTGAAAATCAGGGGTGGGAGGCGTGTCTACGGGATTACGATTCCCGAGATACCGTCTTTTACATCGACCCACCTTACGTGGACTCTTACAAAGGAACCTTCGAACACGAAATGACCCGAGCGCAACACCAAGAACTTTTAGAGGTGATTTTTCAGCTTGAAGGATTTTGCGCTGTATCGGGGTATTCTAATCCTTTATATAATCGTCAGCCGTGGGATAACGTTCACTCATGGGATTCTTTTTGCTCCATTGACTCCTGCGCATATACTGATGCCAACAACAAAATGCAATTAAAAGGACTTAAACAACGAATTAATGCAGAGGAGGTATTATGGATCAAAGAATCAAAATAGCAAGAGAAGTTGCAATGTCTTACATCGGCACTTACTATAAATGGGGTGGTGATGATCCATCCGGTTTTGATTGCTCAGGATTTGTTATTGAAATCCTCAAGTCAGTTGGTGCTTTCCCACGCCAGGGTGATGCAACTGCTGCCGGTCTATATGCACGGTATGCAAGAGCAAATGAGCCTGATTTGGGAAATCTTGTCTTTTATGGTACAAGCAACGGTGTTGTAAGACACGTTGAATTTTGTCTCGGAAAGAGATTAGCCATTGGGGCATCAGGCGGTGGTAGTCGTTGCACCAATAATGCAATGGCCATTCAACTAAATGCATATATTAAGATACGACCTATTAAATCCAGAACTGGGATTATTGGTTATAGCGACCCTTTCCAAGGATGGAGGGGTGAAAATGCCGAAGAAAGTGATTAAAATAACTGAACATCTTAAGAAGAAATCCAAGAAAAATAAAGAGGAACTTCGAAAGAAGATTGCCAAAAAACTTAAGGAAGCAAGGAGGGAACTACCCGATGGGTAACTCAATGCAGCATTGGAATGGAAACCAGTTATGTGTGGTTGATACTGAAACCACAGGACTCGATATGTTTTGGCATGAGATTATCCAAATTTGTATCCTACCACTGGACTCCAATCTCAATCCACGAACAGATGTTGTCCCGTTTTATATCAATATGATTCCTGATAATCCAGAAAGAGCAGAAAAAGATGCGCTTCGTAAAAATAAGATTAAGCTGCCGGAACTTATGAAAAGCGGATTTGATAGAATCAAAGCTATTGATATGCTTGATGATTGGATTAATAAATTAGGGCTTCCAGTAACAACTTATGGTCGTTCAAAAAATATTGTCCCACTTGGCCATAACTATACTTTTGATCGAGGTTTTATAATGGGATGGTTGGGACGAGAATTATATGACCAGTGGTTTTATTATCATTACCGCGACACAATGATCTATGCTAACTGTTTAAATGATAAAGCTGCTATGCACGCAGAAAAAGTCCCATTTTCAAAAACAGGACTTCAATATCTTTGCTCCACATTAAAAATTAAAACAGAACGAGCGCATGATGCTTTAAGCGATTGTATTGCTACCGCTAAAGTCTACAAGCATCTAATCTCAGGTGGTCTTATTTCTTAAACCCTACCAGGGTTTTTCGTAAATTTCAGCGACGTTTACTTGTTGCGCTCAGCTTACTTTTTGGCTGGGCGCAAAACGCTGCTATTGACATCCCTTTCCCTTTTGCCGTGCGGGTCAAGGAACCTGGGTTTTTGATTGCACCTTGAATCCATTTCTTTCCACCGCTTTTTCTTTTTCGTTGTGGCATCTATATAATCCTTTTCCCTTATCGGGATTGTAAATTCGGGATTAGACATTTGTGACAATCTCCTCCAGTAATATCTTTTTCAAAGTGATCACAAAATGTATGACCAATAATCCGACCGCAGTCGAAGTGTTCAGTGTAAGGAACACGATATATGCAAGCGTAAAGAATAGGGTGGAAGAGGAACGGGTCTCTTCCATCCCTGCAATATCCATTAGGCTCTTCCGGTGGTCGTCCTCTTTGTGGTGCATATTTATCCCCGTTCGGAAGATTTCGAAAATCAGTCATTAATTGTTTCTCTTTACAGAGCGTGAAACTCGTCAACAAGGTCTTTGGTCAAACCTTCCTCGTCAGCGATTGCTGTATCCATCTCCTCAGGAGTCAAGGTTTTGGCCTTCTTGTTGTAGAGTTCCATTCCAACGTCCACTGCTTTACTTATAATTAAAGAAAGCAGCGTAGCTTCGGCTCCAGTTAACATGTTTTCACCTCCTATTTAGTAAGGTATTTACTTAATTCTGCCAACAGTTGTGCTTTCGCTTCTTGAAAGGCCCTCCTTTCTTCGGTATCATTAATATTTCCTTGTTTGACCACAAGACCCCAAGTATTTAGGGTTGTACTCATTGCGTCAACATAAGGTGCAAACTCAGCTTTGAGTGCATCCTTTTGTTCGACAGGCTGCATCTTGATCATGGTGTTCAGCTGAATAAGCGAGTCATTGAAATGCTTACGCGCTTGCAGATAAATATCTTTCTGCTGCATAACAGGGTCTTCATAAGTGGCGCAACCTATACCTACAAGCAGAAAAATTGCAATAACCAATACAATCGAGCGCTTAATCATCTTTCCTCCTTAACGTGATCCCTTTATCTACGGGATTTTAGGTGGCGGTGTTCCGCCGTTGCGCGGTTTTATTACTGTCCGCGATAATTCCCACAAGCCAACCGCGGACGCCCCTGTCATCAGACCATAAATTGCATGGTCTACGATATTGACTACTGTAAACGGCAATGAATTATAAGGTATTGCGATCATACCCAAACCAATGCCGCAACCAACAGCGATCAAAGATTTCCATTTGTCAGGAATTGTCGTTACCATTTTATAAACCAATCCCAAAATAACAGTCAATATCACAGGAACAGCATACTGTCCAAAAGTTACTTCTTCCATTTAGTTCACCTCCTTTCTATGGCTATCCGAATTTAAGCCGGTGCTATATTCCCGAACGTCAGATCGCCCGGAGCATCAGGAGCATCAAAACTTAAAGGGACATTATCTGCCTTCGAGAAAGCTGATTCATTACTCGAATCATCAAAAGCTGAAATACCGATATTATAATGCCCGTCAGTTGTTGGAATGTTTTCAAGTTCTGCAAGATTAACATACATTTTACCATCGGCTGGATCAATAGGCGGTATACCAAGGAAAATCTTTATGGAACCTCTTGTCACTAAATTCGGCATCATTTCCAAGTACATCACATACCCAACCACACCAAGACTACTTGATGGTTCAAACTTCACCACCATAGCTTTAATTAATGCTTCGACCATTTTTTACCTCCTATTTAATTATTATTGGGCTGATTTGAGGAATCATTACAAACAGTATAGGGAGCTTCGCGACGATCTTTCTTTTTACCTTTTTCATATTGTCTTGTTCTTATTACTCGTTGAGTCATTCTTCCAGTAATTAAAATTAAAGCAATAATTAATGGAATAGTTCTAATACCATACCAATTTGAATGAATATAATAATCATGAAATTCAGGTTGATTATGATATAACCATCGTTGCCAGACACCTACACCAAGTGGTATTGTTGCTGTTAGATATAAAAATGTCATATAAGCATAGACTTCAGTAGCTGAACCAATTCTACGCCACCACCATGCAAATAGAATAAATCCATATAGGCAAATTATTGTTGGAATAATTAGAGAAAGAGTTCCAAAATCCCAAATAAAATTAATCAGATTTATCATTTGTATCACACTCATGTATTATCTCTATTGCACATTCAGGATTTTTCCTGACCAGATCAAGAAACCATCCCTGTTCTCCGTTCATAGTCGCATGAAAAATTTGAGCTAATCGACGATCCATCATTTCCCCATTAGTTTTCTTTAATGCAAGATAGTCGTCAACCATCTGAATAGACGCAATTATTTTCTTAATTGTTTTAATCATTGTCCTCTTCGATTCACAAGCACTTCGAGTAAAGTTATAATTTTCTCATTACGTTTTTCAGAATCTTCATCTAATTTAATAATCTTATGAATCGACTCCTCCTTTTTGACTAAAAGTTTGTAAAGCAGATAAATTACTATTAATAGAGCAATAATAGCCGGTGAGAATTTAAAAGCATCCAATATAGTCGCCCAATCAGGTGTCATTATGTTATCACCGGTGGTTTCTTAACCAATGCTTCAACAGATTCCCAATTTATATACTGATCAGAAAATCCTCTATTTCTAAAAGATTGTCGTTCATCATCAATGATTCTGAAAATCTCTGTTGTTCCTTCTTCTCCCATAACGTCAAAAGGTGAAATAGGATTGAATTGTACCCCTTTATTTGTCCTTAATGTACTATCATAAAGAACATCATCATTATCAAAAGTTGGCCAAGAAATACCTGTTCCATAGGAAATTTCTTCTAATGTTCTATCAGCTTTCAAATCAAAAACAAATGTATATGCTCTCGAATCCCAATTATCTCCAACAATATCTGCAAGACCACCACTAACATCAGGATCACCGTCACCAAACCCCAACCAAAAACGATGATAATTACTTCTTTGTTCAATCCTAAATTTTCTTAGCCGTGGGCCAACCATATCCATTACGGTTTCATTTAGTTCATCTTCTTCATATGCAAATCCAGACCAAACATCCTTGAATGGATATGATGCTGTTTCATCTTCATTTGCTGAATTTGTGCTATAAACATCATTAACATTGTTTATATTATGATAATTCACTAATCCTGGAGAATTAGTTGTTTCATGATCACAAAGAAACGTTCTATATTCTCTGGTATCAGTATCTTGAGGCGGCCATGTACTATATTGATTTTGCATAAATTGAGAAACATCCCAAATATCAACAGTACCACCCAATTGTCCATAAGCTCTCCATTGAGTATCATACTCCCACGGCCCCCAATATCCCCCTTCTGGAATAAGAGGATTTGATATCCATACTCTTTTTTGAAGTAAAACATCAATCCATGAATCTGCAATATTAAAATAATGACCAATGGCATCATTACTTGATACAGCATTTATCGAAATGGCTGTAATAAAAGTTCTAAGTTCTTGGGTATTTGGTAATTGTAAATATACACTTTCAATTGGATCAATCCGAGTATGTGGAGTAATATTAGCAGAACTTGTACAATCTCCCCCATATGGAGGAAAAAATTCTCTACGCGGTTGTGGTGTCCAAGCATGTTTTCTCCACCATAATCGGTGTAAATTTATATTATGTGAGAATTGAAGATTCCTGATTTGCGAAATCTTTTCCTCAGGTATTTGAACAGGCCATCCATTTGCTATTTTGATGTAGACATACTTAAATAAATCGTCAGGTTCACCAAAACAAGCACCATTATTCCAACATTCATATGGCCATTGAAATGCTTTTGAAGCCCAAATATTACCATTCCAATTGTGAAATATTTCTGTGGCAAGGAGACAGACCCAATAAGATATCTGTCTCCTTAGAAAGGGCGGACTTGATTTTTACCCCCTTTCCTTCCAGTATATATGAATCCTGTTAGTGGATTTCCATCACCATCTTCTTCTGCCATTTCAAAACTACCGGCAATAGTTCCTAATTCAACGCCAAGTGCCGAAGGTTGCCCTCCGTCTGGCCAACCACCTGCATCAAAAGCATTATATGCCAAACCTTCTTCACCAGCATTTAATTCCTGAACAGGAAACATTATTCGACCTGGAGGAAGACTATTCTCAGAAGGTTTTTTAACTTCTTTAGCATCACCACTATATTGACCATTTATTTCTACTGGTTTCCAAGGATCAATATGTTCGGTGGCTTTAATTAATTCAAGTTTTGGATCAACAGAATCATTAACTACTGCAATTTCGCCACCATCAACTCCAACAACCTTGAAACCTGTTGATATTTTTGATAATTCTTTTACACCTTTAACTGTTCCAACTTTATCGTCAACATGGGTTCTTTGATCATCACTCCAACCAGGATGGGTATGCGGATTAAGGTCATAGTCAACCCATTGTGGACTACTCGCTACATAGCAACAACCTACTTGACTCCCAAAAATACTGTCGGGTGTTGTAAAGGCTACTTTATCAGGTGATAAACTATTTTTTGATGGAGTATCGAGTAATAAAATATTATTTTGATCATCGTGGTAGTCACGTTCCATTCCTACAATTTCATGGCATAACCAACCAGATGATTGACCACCAACGATTCTGGCATTTCGACATTCAGTATCAGCTTCATTAATAATATTTGTAATTGTATCTCCGTCAATTATAGGTTCACACGTATCTATAATATCAGCAGAGACTGAGGGTGTTCCAACTGATCCAGGTATATGATTATTTCCTGCTTGATAATATCCAGCATCTAAAGTAGGTTCACCACTTGCACTTTGTCCAGCACTGGAAGCAATTTCAGCAGCAATATCAATTCGATGATTTCCCGTATCATGTTTTGTTGATCTAACAAGTCCTGGTAAAGCATTGATACTAAACTGTGGAATATCAATATTCATCCAGTCATAAGATTCTAAGACAATTCCAGGCAAAAAAGCTGTCACTTGTATCTGACGCCAACTGTTTGCATATCGGTATCCCCAAAAGGTTGTAGCCACTTGGACACATTCCTTATTACAATACATATAAAAATCAAATTCATCTTCTTCTGTTCCAAACTTATCTGTATTAAGAGTGTAAGTAAATTCTTTTTGAGATTCTTTTACACCAGAATAATCAGTAACATATGTTCCTTTTAACTTGGTATAAATATCTTCGGTTTCAGTAAATCCGAGTTCCATTGTTTTTAATTCAACAATATCACGGTTTATATCGGCAACTGTTGCAGGAGTTTCAGCAAGAAATGTAATATAAACAATATCATCTTTTACAAATAACGCACACCTTGCCATCCATGCCATTTCCTCTGCGAGTTTCAAAGCATCAGGTTGATCAAATAAAGTCCAATGCGCCCATAGCGGAGAAATTTTACTTGCCACAGATGTGAAACTTGTAGAATCAGCTGTTAAATTTGTGGAGTAATTATCAATAATCCATTTGATTTGGGTGATTGGGTTTTTTGATATTGATGAAGTTAAATTAACATAAATTTCATTATCCCAACCACTATCATCGACAGTTGATAATGGAACTGGCATCGTAATTGCAGTTACAGTTTTGCCACCATAACTGTAACTTGTATCCACATCATAATATTCTGTTGGAACTTTAAAGAACCCAGGAACCCCATAGCAATTACGACGCGCATAAACACTTTGAACAGCACTTGATGTTTTAAGATTTACAATATAAATTAGATCATAATTTATTGGTTCATCAGGATAATCATCAATCCAATCCTGATCATGTTCACGTTCTTGGACTAACACAGGCGGAACCATCCGAGGACTACCAAAACAAATTGGCCAAGGAACATTCTCTGCTTCTTCAAGCATATTGTTAATTGAATCTTCTTCTGGAGCAAAGCCGACTTCACCTGTTCCTGTCCCACTTAAAGACTCAATGCTAAATCCTAAAGTTCTTTCTCCTTCACTCCAGTTAATTGGACCGGCAATTCTGCCTGCAAGTTGAACTATTGCATTAGCTGCTGCAAGATCATCATAATGATGGTATGCGGTTGCGCGTGTTCCTTCAATAACGTCAGTATTAACCCGATTTTTCAAATCACCGTCTGTATCATCGAGTAATATATCAATTGACCCTATTTCACCAATAGACCCTTGTTTACCGTCAGTATTTATTGATACATGGTCAAGGATACCTGCAACACAAGTATTACCATCAAAGGTATATTCTTTGGTAGCATAGTACTTTGTTCCAGAAGACCATTCGATTTTCAAAATCAGTAAAGGTTCAGTTCCTAACGGTGTCTGAACCTTTGTTTCTGCCGGACCGGTAAGTGATTTAGCCATTAGATAACGTTTCCTAATATATTTCTTTTAAATTGGAATGTTAAACATTCGTTACAGGAAGCAAAAGCAGTTTGAGATATATGTGAAGCATCACCAAGAATAAAGTCATTAGTAATATTATAACAACGATAATGAACAGCAAGAACAGGAAGTGCCCCAGGAGCAATTGAAATATTCCCATCCCAAGATTCAATTTGCAATTCAGAAGCAACTGACCCCATTGGATTAACAAGAGTTGATTTACCATCTTCGCTACCAGCAAATAATAATCCTGCTACTCTATGCGCTCCGCCAGTTTTTCTTGTACAAACTGAACCGGAATCACCTGACATACTATAACGATCAGCAGTTTCAATTAAAATTTGACCAACAAATTGTCCAACATTCTCTGGGTCGTCATTAATATAATTAACATTAGCTGCTACATCAATAGCTGAAATGACTCCAGATGTATTTCCAGTTGATCTTCCACTTTTCTCAAGAATATCGCCAGGATTAATTTCATTATTAGCAAGAAACGGAAATGGGCCAGCATGTTTATGGAGAACATCTGTCATTGTTTCTGACAGATCACTTATATCAATAATACCAGCATCCACACGATTCTCGCCTAAAGAACCAAATTGAATTGGAATACATCTTTTACCCCATCCAATTAAGAATTCAGCTGTCTCGGAACCACCATCAAGTAGCGAGGGTTGAATCATTTTAATAACTGTTGGATCAAGACTTCCACCAAGAGGAAAAGCATAATTAGGATCAAACTGTAAATTAATAACATGATTATTTGTTAAAAAAACAAGCGCACCATCTGTTGCATCTCCAACAAGAAGTCCACCAGTTCCCGTAATATTTTGACTGGCTCTCCCAATACTGATTCCACCAATCATTGGTCGAATTTTATCAGTATGTAATGGACAACCATCATCTGGATCAGGATCATAACACTGATTCAAAGCTTTAAAAGGCTTTTGGATAATAACATCAGTTACCTGACCATCCCGAGTGATTTGAGGAATCAGGTCTTCAGATTTTAATTGTTTTTTTGAAACCTTTTTAGAAACACCAATAATCAGACAAGGTCGTCCAGTATCTTTACCATTGATTATTTTGGTTCCTTTTTTAACAATGATAACATTCTTTTTTGATAAAAATTCTTTCATTACAAACCTTCATTTGTGTTTAAACAAAGTTCATAAATTCTATTTGGATTTCCGAAACAAATAACTTCAAAAGTTGGAAGTATTAGATATGCCCAAGGTTCAAAAGTCATAAAACCATCAGTTTGTATAACAGGCCAGTATATTTGTGCTCTGGCTGTTCGAATTTCACCTTCTGCTTCCATAGAAGGAAATGGTAATTCAATGTAACCCTGATTTTGATTAGTGGCAAAGACTTCAAGTGGAATTGGTATTATACCTTTATTTGAATTTGCTCCAATCGCATCTGCTGTCATTGGATAAAATTCAAATATAGCAATATTACCTTGGATACCATATCCTCTGCTTTGAATTTGAAGGTAGATAGTTCCATCGCCTTCGGTATCACCTTCAATAATATTCATTGCTTCAACATATTCTAAAAATTTTGCCATTATTCATTAATCTCCTGTTCATTAAAATAATTGAGAGGATTCCAATATTCCCCAGGCGTACATAGTATTGGCTTTCCATCTCTTACATAATATGAAACTTGTTCCCAGAGCATCTGTCTTTGAGTTATAAGTGCACCTGGCGTATACATACTCTTCTCAGCTATAATTTCATGATTTGGGCCATCATATTTTAGATAATCCATCATTTTTATATAATAATAGCCCTGCTGCTGCTGATTCCCAAGAAGATGATAAATGTCACCGATTTTAACAGATTGAAGATAATCATGGTCAGTGCCAGGTAAAATCTCAGTATAAGTCCAATCTGTAGCGGTAAATTCTTTTTCCATAAAAAGAAGTGGTAACTGAAAACTACCAATTATACCTGTTAAATAATTATCATTTTCACGATCAACATAAATATCCGCGCAGTCAAGTCGCCCAACACCTGTCCCCCAAGGTTCTAATATTTGAGAAGTCCATCCACTTGTTCGTGAATTTGTAATATACCCTAAAGCTTGTGATTGACCCCAAAGTGGGGGTTCCCTCATAACTATTTCTACAAATACATGAACCTTTCCATAACTGTCGATAGCCATATCTAAATGAGAACAATATTGATGAAACCAAGGATAATTTTCAATATCATTATCTCCGAAATCAAAAATCTCTTCATGATGCCAACCAGAAGCATCTTGATAATAATGGCTAATAAAATATCTACCCTCGGTTGTTCGACCACGAGTTACAAAATGATTGTATCCATCTGGATCAACTGCTTCCATACGGCCTATAACTGGATTCCAGCATTGATCTCCTGGACGGATTGAAAAATCTATATCCTGGTCATAGAAACCAGAACTTAGGTTCCAAGACCATCGCTTAAAGCTTCCAGGAGTTCCAGATTGGATATAATGAACATTATCAAAATCATCATAACCAATAATATCGAGTTGTGATTGACCAGAAGTAACAGGTAAATAATAATAATCCCATGACTCCCCATTCCAGATACCATGATAATCGTTATAACCATTATCCTGTGAGCATTGAATAACAGGTGTGCCATCACTTTTGCTGCCAGTTGTTACAAAATTGACTCGACTTGTAACTTCTGGTATATCAATTTCAACAAAGATATTAGTATAATCAACACGATCAAGAGGATCATAATTAAATTCAATTTTTATAATTCTATCGCCAGGTACCATTCTCCCTGTAAAATAGGAAAATCTTATGGATTGAATATGGTCACTATCACCGACTATTGGTTGTTGTGGGTCAACAGCAAAAATAAGTCCATCTGGAAGATTTACAGCCCCAACTTCAAAGGCTTGCATAAATTCACCATCATTATCGAATGTAAGACCCGAAGCTGTCACGGTTATAAGAGCACCACCTGCATTTTTAACAGTAAATCTTATTCTTGATGGACGTAGATAACGAGTCCAAGGTAACTCTGGCGGTGAATCCGGCCAACTTCTTAATTTTGCATCAAGACTAAAGGCTTCATTAGCTTTAACTTGAACTACATGAGTCCCATCCCACACAACATTCCCTTGATCCTGTTCGGAATCTCCAACATCAAGTTCCCACCAAGCTTGACCACTAACATCAACCCATCCTTCCTCAGCAGCACCAGGATTTAATTGCAAGAATTCTGCAAAAGTTCGCTTGAGTATATAATCCCGGTAATATGTGAAAGCATCAAGTTCTGGCGGACTATAAAAAGCCTGTCCATCTTCGCCAATAATAATTACGGCCATTTTGATTCCTCAAATCAGAATAATATAAGAAAAGCCATTATTCATTAATCTCCACAGTTTGAAAACCAATTTGATCAGAATCCATCTGCGCAAAAGTAGGTTTTCCGTCTTTCATAAAAAAAGTAGAACTAAATCTTTGGCAACGTACTCCTGGCCAATCATCCCTAATTATGACATCACCATATACTCTTAATCCTGTTTTTAAGAATGTTTTTGTGCCAAGATCATATTGATGATATCCCATACCAGGGCCATCAAGACTTAGAGCTTCTAACATATGTAATAGATTATTATGCTTCTCAGCAAATTGAACTTCTGTATACTCCGACCCGATTTCAGTTTCTGTCCAACTGGAACTACTCCAAGCTTTGTCGAAAAGTTTCAAAGTGTCTTGACTTGGAATAGCTACCAAATAATACATATGATTATTATTATCTTTGTCAATCCAAAAATTTACTAACCTGGGCATCGTAAACGTGCCGGCCTCCACGCCCCATAAAAATTCTGTAGTCAAAGGGACATTGGCATTCGTTATATATAAAATTCCACTTAAACCTGATGAAATTTCTTCCGTTGAAATCATAAAATGAAATCGATTATAATTATCAAAAACAAGACGAGAATACTGCTGAAAAGTACCATAAGCTGGACTCACTCCAAACTCAACGAGTACTTAATTATGACAACCGAAAGCATCTTTATAATAATCATTTATATAATAACTATTGTCAGACAATCTTCTGAAAATAGTAAAAAGATGGGTATATCCATTATTATCAAGAGCAATAGCTTTACTATACGCCCAAGTTTCAGCTGCATAAACAACAAATTGATCATACCAACCATCATTTACATTCCATGATGTTCTTGTATGCTCATTTTGAATAAGTCCAAGATCAAAATAATGAACTTCATTAAAATTGTCAATAGAAATACCTGCATAAGTTACTTGCCAAAGATAATCAACAGGTAAGTAATAAACATCCCAAGATACGCCATTCCAAATAGCATGATAAAGTTTATCAGAGCCACTTGAAAGCATTAAAACTGGAGTTCCATTTGAATTAACAGCACTTTCAGTGTACCAACCCCAAAAACCTTTTGATGTTAACTGTTTAAGAACTGTAAAATTAGCTCTTGGAAAAATACTAAAATTAAATTCAATTTTTTTAACTCGGTCTCCTTCTAAAAGATGATCAAGTAGTAGAGTTACAATTTGAGCAAGATTAGGCTCTCTAACTCTGACATTATATGGATCATAAACTACTTCAACACCATTTTCTGATTCTCCGAAATCCACCCTCATAAAAGGCAACTTATCACCAACAGCTATTGTACAATTAGTTAATATTTTTTCATTATTATTTTTATCTACAATTACCACTCTAATAGAAGTAGGTAACATATTTTGAAGTGTATTTGGCTGATTTCGAGGAAAATCGTTCCATTCAAGTCCATCATATCTTCTTGGCGTCAGCCATAAACTATCTTCATCATCATCCATAACAATGGTATTACCTTCCCAATGAGCGTCGAAATGTTCAAGAAAATGCCAATATGCCGGTCCAGAAATATCAAGCCATCCTTCAAGATTAGCTTGTGGATTCAATGCAAAGAATTCCTTAAAAGTTCGTTTGAGTATATAGTCCCGATAATATGTGAAAGCATCGAGTTCTGGTGGACTATAAAAAGCCTGTCCATCTTCATTAATAATAATTACGGCCATTCTTGATTCCTCAAATCAGAGTCTTCTAATTTTGTGTATAATTTCTTCACCATTATAAATGACAGAACCATAAAGAAAAAGCCATTCAGCCCACCACGCACCGCTACCAGGAGGATTTTCTCTAAAAAACCAATTAAGAAGTCCACCACCAAGCCAATTCTTCATTAAAACATATTGAAGACCTTGCCATTGACAAATCTGTAATCCATGGCTACCAAAAGCTTGAACTAAATCCTCAAAAGTAAGTCCAGTTACTCCAACTCTTAGTGGTGGAACACTAAGTGTTGATATTCCAAGCCACCAAACATCAACATCCAATTCAGTTAAATTATTCATAATTGTCCACCATAAAAAGGTTCCATGATTATTTAATTGTGTAGGATCACTTACTGGAGGATCACCAGGATCATCCGGCGGATCGGCCGGTGGCTTATCAGGATCTTTTTCCGGTGGCTCTACCGGTGGTACTACTACAGGAACATAGACGTCTGGAATTGGAATATCTGTTGATATTTCGGTAGTATGTACCTCACTATGAAAAAATTGAATAGGATCAAAATAAACAGACTCTATTAAAAAGTATTTTTCAGCTTGCATAAAATAATATGGCTCACCTATTAAAGCGTAAAAGGTACCATGCCCATACATATTTACACGAATATCCCAAGTATCTTCATCGCCTGTGTTTGTATAAATTGCTCGTTTAATGGGTAATTGTTCCCCGCTGGCATAGTCACCTTGATCCTGCTTAGATAGAGGTGTCGCAGCAAAATTTATACGAGAACCATATTGCCAAGGCCCAGGAAGATCATTGAATTTTTTCCCACAGACTAATTGAAAAGACTTAGGAAAATTCTTTAACCACATATTTAGTGATGCTGGATATGGAGATTTCATAATTTATGCTGTCGGCATAATAATATCAAATTGATTAATAATAAAATCCGTTCCAAGAGCAATATCAACAGAAGCTACATTAAGCTCTGCACCTGAGGTATTAATTGCACCATCAAAACGAATTCCAGTTGTCGATCCACCTACAGTTTTTGATTGACCATAAAATCGAAACCATGCTGCTGTTCCTGCTAAGTCAGGATCACCTTTCCACACGTCAGCGTCAACTTTACTAAGAACACCATCCACAGCTGCATCTTGAAATTCAAGACCATTGTCACCCGTATCAGTGTCATGAGTATTACCATCAAGCGTAATACTAACAAGTTTCGAAAAGCCTGATTCCGTCAAATCAGCATTTCCAGGTTGAACACCACTAAAAATATCAATGATGCCATGCTTCATTAAATCTTGAATTGATCCACCTTTGGCAACAGCAATAACAGTATCTGCTTCACCGGCTTCACCTGTATCTATCAAACCGGTGCCAATCTCAATGGTTAAAGCCACCACAGACAGAATCTTGGCTTGAATATCATTGGCCGGAGTTGTTGCATTGAAAACACAAACCCAATCGCCAATTTCAAAACCATCAGTAATAAATGAACCTCCAGTTCTTGTCATGGAGTCATTACTCCCACCGCCATCAACAAAAGTTATATCAGTTCCAACAAACACAGCATGAACTTTTGCTGCATCTTCAAGTAACTGATCACGTAAACCGGTACTTAGTCTTAATGTCATTTTTTAATCTCCTTTTCGGACAGTGATTTCATTTTTTGTTCTAATTGTTTTAACTCGATTTTAAAATCATTGTATCTATCTCTGGCGTGTTGTGGCATACGATAAGCTTCATTCGTTCCACATTCCTTCTCAATTTCCTGCATCTGTTTCTGGATATACCAAGCTCGATCTTGTAATGTATGTTGCTCTACCCTGATATTCGTTTGAGCTAATTCAATAGAAAGAGCATACCGACCATCAATATAAATATATCCACTGATAATAGCACCAATACCAAGAAGTACTGTAACAACTTTTATCCACATGATTGCACCTTATTCAAAAGTTAATGCTGCCGAAAGCCCTTTTGGAACATTGGTTGGCAAGGCTAAAACATCAATATATACTTGATCGCCTTTTGCCAAATCATCATAAGATGTATCAACGACACCATCATCTTCAAAATAATCATCAACAGCAAGGGTAATTGGCGTTGATAACATAAATTCATCAACACCTGCTCTCCTACGACGAACTTGAACACTTGTTGTACCTGATCCTGTCCCAGGAGTATGCACCGTTATAAGAGCATCGGTAAGATTTAACCCTGCCATTTTATCTGGAACAGTAAAAGCAACAGTTCCGGCAAGAATCCTCACATCAATATCAGAACCAAATGGGGTGATTGTAATAAATTTGGCCGGATCATGTGCAGTTATAAAAGCATCAATAGCTGCATGATTATTTGTTCCTTTGTCTGTTAGATCATCATGGAGTCTGGTTGCTAAATCAGCAAGATCAGAACCTGTCTTATCAACAGCTGTCCATGCTACATCATCAGTTCCAATTAAAGCAACCAAATCATCCAAAAAATCCGATACAAGTGCCCGAACATTGCCACCAGTCCCAAGTGACGTTCTCAACATAATGACATAATCAGTCCCGAGTATTGGTGTAACGATTGTAAAATTTGAATGTTTCATACTATTGATCCTTCGAATTCGAGGGTTATAACTTGAAAGTTTTTGCCAGCCTGATCCTCAAAGGGGTCATTCATTACATGCCCGCGCCATTGTCGACTTTCATGATCAAGATACCCAATCTCCCCACTTGCAGAATGATAGATTAGATTTTTTAAATCAGTCATTTTTGTCAAATTCAGCTTTGAGAAAGTTAACAATAACCGGCGTCGTGTGGGGGTGCTGATATAACTGTAGACCCGCGCACTCATAGCAATTCCAAAGTTTGCATCGTGTTCATCTTGTTGTGCATCCCCAAGATTAGGATTTGGAACTTGCACTGTGATTGTCGGAGTGACATATGGATATGTGAAAGTTACCATCAAAAAGCCTCAATATAAATTGGACTATCATCTTCTGCTTCCATAGGATCATTATCCTCAGCATAAATCCTATAAAAGTCGTCGTTATCGAGTGTCTGGTGATAATCAGCATCTCCAGGAACAGGTGTATCTGGTGTAGCATCTTCTGGACAATCTCCAGTGACATTTACAATTATATTCGCCATGTATTCAAAATGAGCATCATAGAAGCAATCATCACGAACAGTTACAATCTCAGCAACTGGAGTAACAATATAGCCTGTCCTGGCTGCACCATGATGATCTGTCGTCGATATCTCAAGACCGGCTCCTGCTTCAAGAAGCTCAAGAAGATCATTACGTTCTGTTTGAGTTAAACGAACAAAGTCATATATGAACGTTTCAACAACAGGCCAATCAGAATCTTTAAAATACTTGACCACGCCACCTGGAGTTCGCCTTTTGAGTCCTTGGGAAGAAAACCTTCGTGTATCCTCAAGATTCGGATTTGGCAAATCAACACTATAAGGACTGTATGAAATATTGAAGCTCAATTTAGCCGTAACCTTCCTCTGCGAATTTCTCGACGCAGACCTTTTCCGATTGAAATTACATCAACTTTACTCGCATCCTGTGGGTGTAAATGAATATCTCCGACACTATATTGAACAGGCGCGCCACCATTAGCAAATCTCTGAATCCCTGCATTCATTGCCGTTAATGTACTATAAAAACGTCTTGATGCTCCTGGATTCATTACTGTTTCATTTGGAGCCAGACGAGCAATTTGTGTATCTATCCCATGGCCACCGGCTTGTCTCGATGGTGGCGGTGCTAAGCCTCCTACAATAGCCGGTAATAAATTTGCAAGCCTTCCAGTTTGAATCCCAAGTTCTTTTTGCAATGCAATGGCCTCTCTAATCAAATTAATATATTCCTGCTCAAGTTCGATTTTCCGAATCTGAAATTTTTCATTCCGTTTAAGGATATTAAATTCTTCTGTGGATTTAAGTCGTAAGATTTTTTGTTCAGTTGCTAATCTTAAATTTGCTTGAGCAAGTTGCAAGGATTCAGCAGTAAATCCTTCGGCTCCCAAAGCAGAAGCAATTTTAAGTAATTCTCTTAATCCATGCTTTTGTCCTCTTAATGCAGCTTCAAGAACAGATGCATCTTCAATATCCAAAAGTTCTAATTGTTGTTCCGCAAGAGAAGTTGTTAAGTCAATAGCCTTTTTCCGAAGAAGCTCTAATCTTTTTAATTTTTGTTCTTCTTGTTTCTTTTCTTCATCAGCAAATCTTGAAAGGGCTTCACGTGATGCAAATTGTTTTTTTAATTGATTTTCAATAAAACGACCACCATCAGCAATACGCTTTTGGCCTTGCTCCATTGTATCACTAATAGCAACAGCTTGCATTGTTAAAGACTGAATAAACTGTGACCAATATTCAAATTCTTTTTCCTGACCTCGGATAGCTGAGATTCTTGCTTTTTCTTGAGCAGTAATCAAAGCAGCTTGAACAAAAGCAAATTTAGCAGCTTTTGTTGGCTCTATTCCTGTATCGGCTCCAGATATACGACGTTCGATAACAGCTTGATCAATCGTACTACGAAGACCTCTGGCAAAATCTGCTGTATTTATAAGAGTATCTAATCTTTTAATTTCATTTCTAATCTCACGAATTCGTTTGCCAATAGCCTTTGCTGTTGCAGAACCAACTGATTTGACGAAATCTGTATATCTTTTATAAGCTTTTTCTTCTGCTTTAAGAGATAATTCAGTAACAGAGATTCTTGATGCAAGTTGTTGAAAAACAGCTCTGTTAGCATCTTTTATTGCTTTAATTTGGACATCACGTTCTTTATTAATTTGTTTAATTCGTTCTCTATGCCAATTTTCTTGATTTTCTAATGTAGCTGTATTTATCTGATCAATACGTTTTTGCCATAGCTCAAAAAATATTTGAAGACCAACAGCAAATCCAAGAACACCACCAAAACGAGAAAGGATTAACCATGCTCTTTGAGATGTTGCAATAAATGTGATAAAAGCTTTAGTTGCAAGAAGAATTGTAGGAATAAGCAACGATCCCATAGTCCTTGTAAAAATTCTAACAGCAGAAGTTAATCCAGCAAATCCACCACTAATTACATCGATATTTCTAAGAAAACGATCACCAAGTTCAAGAAAGAAATTACTAATTTTATTAAGTTCAATTTCAAGTCGTTTACCAGTATTCTCTGTGACAATAGCAGTTCTCTCATTATAAGTTTCAGTTGACTTAATAATTTCTTCAAGATTTTCTTGATAACGCACAAGACCTCGGCCTGCGAATAACATAGCACCAGTGATTGCTCGAATACGTCCAAACAATTCACCAAGTTCCGTGGATGATCCCTGTGATGCTTCTTCAATCTTAGCAAGTACACCGGCAAAGGTAAAAGTTTGAATAGCTGCTTCACCGGATACCACACCCCATTCAGCAAACAACCGCTTCATGGCGTCAGTTGGTCTAATAAGTTTTAAAAGAACATTTCTAATAAGGGTAGCTGCTTCGTTGTATTTCAAACCTTGAATAGTTGCAGAGGAAATTGCAGCTTGAAGTTCATTAAGTTCAATTCCAAGCTTTTCAGCAGGAACAGCAATACGGCCAAAGGTATTAGCCATTTCCGCTGCACGAACGCGACCAAGTTCAATTGTCTTAAAGAATGATGCTGCAACTGCTTCGGTATCATCAACAGTAAGATTGAAAGCATTCAAAGTAGCAGTAAGTAGATTTACAGAATCAGCAGTACTTGCAACAGTTGTAACAGCAAACTGGCTTGCTTCTGTCATAAACTGCAAGGCTTCAGTGCCTTCTGCTATTTGATTCGAAAGTGCTTGATAAGCACCTTCAACAGTATCGAGTATAGGTAATCCCCAAGCATCCGAAACAGCAATCAATCCTTTGCGCCATTCTTCAAAGATCAAAGGCTGATTCTGCGAAATTGTTTGAACTTCCGCAATTCGTTTTTCAAGTTCAATGGTTGCCATAATACCATCACGAACTTGCCTAACAAAAAGTGAAACAGCTTGATGAAATAATTGAACAGCAAGCAAACGAATAAAACTTTTCCAGGAGATCGTTAATTCATCTACACCCCTTTTCATGTGACCCAGATCACGTCTGGTAACACTTATTCTTTTATTAGCTTTAACAAAAGCAGCGGCTTCTGCATCCGCTTGCTTTCTAAAAGCTGCTGCTGTCTTTTTGGCTTGAGTTCCGAGTGCAACCTGTGCTTTTTGAATTTTTATTAATTGATCACGAACACGACGTTGCGCGCCCGTATATGCAACAATCTCTCCGCGCGCCAACTCACCCCACATCTTTTTAATTTGAGCATGAGATACTCTGTGTTGTTTTTGAAGTTCTTTAAGACGAGAGATAGAAGTCTTATAATCAAAGACCTCTCCAAAAGTTGCGCCACGTCGCTGAAATTCTCTTTTAGTAAGACCCTTCTGAATAAAGTCAGAAGACAACTTAACTTGCTTAGACTGCTGTGCAGCCTGCTTCTTCATTTCTGCAGTTGTTCGAGCGGTCTGTCTGGCTACAGCTTTTTGCTGATTTACCAAATCACGATATGAAGTATTGAGTTTCTTATTTTCAGTAGCAAGACGAGTAAGAGCCTTCGTTTGGGCATCAATCTTCTTTGTGAGAGCATCAGCTCCTTTATTTGCTTGAATCTGAGCTGTGGCTACTTGGTTCCAACCCTTAATGATCTTACTCATTTCTTTAAGGATTGAAGTAAAATCAGCAGTTGCTTTGATGTTTTTTTCAGTTGGCATTATCTCTGTCCCGCCTTCTGTTTAAGATTGAGGGCATCCACCATTTCAGCATAAGGAAATCGATTATCAAATTCTTGATTAATATAAGCAATCATAGCTTCAAAACCAAAATTTAAACTCTGCCATGAAGGTTCCCACAATGCAAACTGGTAGACTTTAGTATTAAAAGTAAAGATCATCCTTGGTCTTTGAACTGTTCCAAATTTAAGCACATAAGCATTTTGTCCTGCTTTAATACCTTCATCTATTGATCTTTTACGAGAACGATAATAACGCCCCGTCATAGTAGTAAAACCAGTTCTTGAACTACGCTTTACTCTGGCTCTAACTTCCGCCAATACACCGGTGCCAACTTGTTGGGCAACTGGCTGTAGTGTTCCGCCAGTCATACCGGTATCAACACCGATGTATTGAACAGTAGTCTTGACAAAGACGCGAACTGCTCCCTTCATAAGCAAGATCATTTGCTTATGTTGAGTCTTATTGAATTTACCGATAGCTGCTTTGATACCAGTAATATCAACGTTTCCGTACTGGATGACTGCTTTTTGTGCCATGCGTTGCCTTTAGAATCATTGCTTCGTGTTCAGCTTTCTCGATTTGACGAATCTGATCATAAGCAATTACCTGCGCTTGGAACCAAGGATGCATTTCATCCCATTCTTTTACAACCCCAGGCGGTAGGATAAACCATCGTTCACATGCTCGCCATATCGCGTATTTCTCTGTGCGATACTTTGGTATTATGAACTTTCTTGAGCCTCCTGGGGAGTGGCTAAAAAACTTTTCGTTGCAGCGTCAATCTTACTTTGATCAAGACCCTGCACTTCTGAATACACTTGAAGAAGTTTGAGTCTTTCAGCTTCTGTCAAACCTGCTTCAAGCAATTCTTCACCATAATTTTCCCATGTATCTGGATCATTCATATCCACAGTTTCCCATTCGAGATCATCTGTGGCTTCAATTGATTTCAGATACATGTAGTGTGTTTTTTTCATAGCCCAATCATCAAGTGCTTCACGATATTCTTTACTTTCAATATCAAGAACACGATTGCCACCCGGCTTTAATATTTCTTTTGGCTCAGGAATTGGACATAATTTATCAAAATTGTCCATTTCTAATACAGCAGCAAATTTAAAAATTAAATTTTCACCTTGTTGTCTTGGTAGGACAACAACTCTTTCCTGTGGGCCTTCTAATTTTTTCCCTTTAAGTTTCATTTTTCCTCCAACCCTATTTATACCCCAATAGGTAAGGTAGAAGGGGCGGATTAACTCCGCCCCTATTTGGATGATTCCTAAAATCACGGCTTATTGAGCAGTCCTTACAGCCGTGGCCTTTGTCACATTACAACGTCCAGAACAACTGATGGTTCCCTCGCGAAGATCGTGGTCAAGGGTCTCATAGCGGAAATCATTGAACGTAATGACTTCACCATCGCCACAAGTGTCCGGTACAGGCAGATACTCAATTTCAATATCAACTGCATACGGACGACAAGCATCCGAGTCAGTTGATACCCAATCGTCTGCCTCACCAGTTCCCTTTAACGCTTCTTCCACCGTTGGAACGCTACCGCCGGTTGCACCAACAATATATTCCCATTGGAAGTCGAAGTTGAGATCAAGCGGTACCTGATCCCCTTCACGAACATCATCGAGAAGACCACGATCGAGAATATATTCAATCGTTTTGTTCTCGGAGTAAGTTAAATTTCCTTCACCGATCTTGACCTCAATGCTCTCTTGAACTGCTGTCAAAGCAATCTTGAGATAGTCAGCAGCCAGAGCGTCAGGATCACCGTCACCAGGAAGCTTGATGTACATGGTACTTGCGCCAAGGGTATCTTGGTCACCCCACGCCCACTCATTCTCGACGAGAGAGCCAAGTGACCCTTCTTGCAATGTAATGTCAACACCACCAAGCTCAACGTGCACAGGTTTGGACGTCATGGCGGCTCCAGTGTAATATGCTTCACCTGGAGTCGTCGGAGAGTCTGTCCATTCCGAAGCACCACCGGCAACAGATACTAATGCACCAATTGATCCATCCTTAATTGTGATGGTTGCATATTTGAGGTCAATGGTCGCGAAGACGGGTGTCCAAATTCTTACAAAATTATGCATGGTTGTCTCCTTTAACCAGTTAATTGGATTTCGTAATGTCCTTCAACAGTGGCTTGCATTATCTGTTTTTCAGGATCGAGTTGACCAAAGTGATTTATTACCAGAAACTCCCTATTCTGACGGTCTTGGATTAGATCAAGGCAACCGATCAAGGAATCATCATCACTTACCCCATTGCCATACTTAAAAACTTGGATTCCTGGGGCAAATCCTGTCGCGACTACTCCAACCATTCTATGAATCTTATGAAAATCTTTTTCGTCAATTGCGGCTTGAGCAAGAAGATTAATTTCAATCTTTGCATTATACTCAGTCTTACTGAGCTGCAAATAATACGGGCCGTCCATTCGAACCTCAATAAGGTCAGTTTGGAAATTCTCGGCCGAACGCTTTTGACCCTCATAAAAAATTTCATAGGCATTCAAGTTACCATCAAAATGCTTTGTAACCGATGCAAATATCCATCTTGGCCAGTTCTCATTCATTGACTTTATCCACACTTGAGATTGTTGTTACTGTTAGAATGTATCCCTTCTTCTCTGCTGTATCGTTAATAGATTTTACAGCATGAACTTTATCACTAAAAACTAATTCATCATTCTCAGTAATAATGAAAGTCGATGGGACGTCCTTACCATCAAGAATAACAAGCCGTGTTGAAGAACCAAACAGTCCGCCGTAGGTGAAATTTTTATTCGCAGCTATATAGGCAAGATCATAAGCAAAAGTTGGAATAAGCTTCTCGGGTAAAACAATTCCCCGTTTGATTTTAACTTGGGTATATTCCCGAGATACTCTACCAGTCTCAAGATCAGTTCTATCTTTGATCAGACGGCGTAAAATAACAAGAACGCCATAATTTCGTTTCAACCGATAGATAATATTACTTATTTGCCTTAAGTTGTTCATTAATTCCACCTCTGATTTGAAAAATCAGCTTAGCTGAGCAGTGGAATACCAAGGTCGGTATTCAGAACCTTGATGCCACACAGCATATCGACGGTCACCAAATGACCTTGCTTCACACCATCATATGTCATAACAACACGAATGGACAATCCGTTATAGCTTGCAACGGATGCGAGCGCGCCGGTTCCGGCTGCCGGGGCTGCCAGAGGACGGGTCACAAGGGCGATCGCTTCGGGATGAAAGCAGAAGCTATAATTACCCGACGGCCCAAGACCGACGATATCATTATTATCCACGGCTACCCTGACAGGTACTTCTGGCAGGACTAACGTGGTGGTTGCGCCCGGCATAACGGCATACGCACTTTCGGACGTAAAAGCTGCCGGAGTGGTCGCATCATCAAAACTCATGAGCTGACCGGTTTCGGGAGCGACGGTGACAGTGTCTATCTCAACCTCTTTGTACCAGTCGGCTGCATAACCTGCCGACAGGTCGATCAGACCAGGAACATAAATGGTAACAACTGCTGTACTGACACAGGCATCTCTCAGGCCCGGGGAAATGGTAATTGTTTCGGCGGCATTATCCACAGAGATAATCTTCTGTGGTGTCATATCACCGGCAACAGTTAACCACCCACCAACATGGGCATCATGCTCAGCGGCAAAAGCCGTAACAGCAAGAACTGTTTCACCAATAGGTTCATTGGCGGTCAGAGCTGTTGCATAGACTTCACGCTCGGAACTGATGAACGGAGCATTTTGCGCCATAATCCAGTTGGTTCCATACAAGAACCCCAGGGCGCCGGTTCTAATGGCAGTACCATCATCACCAATACGGTTGGCATCCGTGAATTTGTCAATCTTGGATGCCTGACCTTTGGCCTGCGGGGTCAGAAGTCCAAAACGTTGGCCGGGCGGCACATGAAGCGTGTTGAATTTGGTCTCAACATCGACAACGGTGTCTTCATCCAGAGCCACACCTAACTGACCCACGGCATTGTCGAGGAAATTGTAGACCTGGCCGAGAACCATCACGTCCATGGCCTGATTGATTGATTCCAAGGCCGGAATCAAATACATATCCCGCAGTGATTTGAAGGACTTGGATTCCTCACCATCTTTGATGATGAAGGAAGTATACAGATGCTGGTTCAATGGCACCGGAATATTATCCGCGACTGCCGCTTGAGTTACAACATCATCGTCATAGCCCTTCCGTTTGGCCTGGAATTTGCGCGGACGATGCGCGTTTACGATATCGCCGAATTGCGCGATTTCGTCTTCAAAGTCTCGATAGACGAGGCCAGCCGCAACTGCATTGGCTTCGAGAACCATCAAGGCTTCTTGTGCCCATACCTCGGGGATAAGGGCGTCAATGTCATTACCGTCAAAGACGGGTGTCCAGATTTTTTCAAAATAAAATTTCATGGTTGTTTTTTCCTCCTGCTTAGTTTCCAATCGGTATGGCACCTTCTTTACGTGCCTTCCGGTAAGCAGCGGGGTCTTTAGCGGTTTCGCGGACATCAATATCGCCCGCAGCTGATCTTCTAAATTTGCCTTGACCACCCTCACCGTCAGCACTGAATAAATTCAGGTGCTCGTCCATTTCTGACATTCTCTTGACAACATCCGAAGGTGTAAGCGTCAAGGCTACATCTTTGCCTTTGTCGTCCTTATCTTTCCAGGCGACCATTGGGACAAGTTGCCCTGTCGGCTTTCCTTTCGGGTCTAACTCCTCTGTAAGAGTGGTGATGGGCTGTAATATTGCAATAACCTGAGCAGGATTGCCAGCCTTGTTGGCGACCGCAGCTTGTGTTAAGCTGTTATTGATCGTCGACTTGGTATACCGTCCTTGCCATAAATTCCTCTCGCCTGTGAGAGTTTCAACTTCCTTTACATGCGCTTTTTGAGCTTTCTTAAGCGCTTCCTCGGTTGTCGCTTCTTTTGTTTCCAGAAGCTTCCGAGTTTCTGTAATCTGTTTCTCAAGTTCATTACGCTCCCCAACCGAAAGATTCGATTTCTTTTGGACAGCTTCCAACTCATCTAAAGTCTTCTGATGAGCAGTTTGGTGTTTCTTTTTGTCTTCGGCCAAAAAGCCGTTGACTTGATCCTGAGTAAACAGATTTGACGAATCAGCTGCTTTCTTTGCCGCGTCAAGCATAAGTTTGGCGTTTTTAGCTGCATCTGATTCCTTATCTTCGATGCTGTCATAATATTTTTGGGCAACTTTCACCGCAGCATCATCATCGAATACCGGTACCCATACTTGGGCATAATCTTTTGCAAATAACAACGTTTTCATAATTACCTCCATTTATACCCTACTAAGTTGAATTACTCTGGATACATCGAGATACGGCTTAATAAGTCGCCATGCAGTTATACTGACGATGCCGGATTCAATATGTTCCATGCTAATACCACGGTTGTAGGTTGACCGAACATTAGCGTACCCTTGTTGCACCATTGACAAATTTTCAAATTCCATCTCAGAATTTACACCATCTAATAACGCATATGCATTTTCACAAATCGCGTCTTTAATATCTTGTGGTGTTTCATCAAAATCCATAAGAGCTAAAACTTCAACAGCTTTAGTGGACATAACAAGAGCTTTCTGCTTGTCCAAATCATCTGCATCTTCCCATGGATCAGCAAAAAGACGAAATGAAAAATATGCATCGCCTTCTTCAACTGTGACAAGTGAACCGCCATCAGTTGCAAGAGTTGATCCTGTAAGTTGTCCAGCGACATAATTAAAAGTAGAAGCTGGATATTCGACGTTAATAGAGTAATCATACGTCAGATCATATTCAGGATCATTAAACTCGTACTCATACTGCCCGACTCCGACATGAATCATTTCGTAACCATCAGAAACAACAATAGCATCATTGTCACTTCTTTTGATTCCATATTTATGTCCTGCATCATCAAAAATAACCGATACAGCATCGGTCGGGATTCCACCAACCTCATGGGTGTATTCTAATTTACTCATCAGTATTACCTTCTCCTCGGCCGTCCTTATTTTGCTTATCAAGGTCAGCGTCGCCAGGTTGTTGTAGATCAGGTGCGCCACGATTACTAACAGACTTCTGAGCAGCTACAATAGCGGCAGCACGTTCAGCATGATCTTTTTTAGCTTGATCCACTTCATTTTCAGGATAGCCCATTGCCTTGCTCGCTGTCTCAGACGACACCAAGCCTTCTTTATGATCTTCACGGAGTGTTTCATGATCTGTTATAAGAACCTCTGCAGAATCAACTTCACTATGCATCTTTTCCAAATCAGCAGAAGAAACTTTCTGTTCCATTGTCACAGTAATAATTTCTTTAGAAAGTTCTCGTTGATAAATTTGAGAAGGAACAGTTTCCTTGAGCTTTGTTAATTCTGAAGCTTCTTTTCGACGATCCGCATCCGTTTTCAAACTGTAGTCCTTGGGATATTTAATCTCAGCAATTTCAGAGTGTTGATAATTAGCCCAAATAGAAGCAATATGTCTTTCAAGTTTCTCAAGTTCAAGACCAATATTTGATAGCCCTGCTTCAAGACCTTTAACATCTAATTCTCTTGAAGGTTCTGAGCCAGAAGGTCTTTCAAGATTTGATAACGAAAGGTTCACAAGCTTCCGAATATCTTGTTTTAATTTGGCTTGTTTCTCCATACTCACTCGAAGAGGTTCTCCAGAAGGATGAATAAATCCTGGACGTTCGAAACCCTTCGGGTATGCACGACCTTTTGTCACACCGACTTTAATATCCGGATTTCCCGAATCAGTGACATTCTCTCTTTTAGGCTGTCCATCTTCCTCTGCCGTTGTAACAATCGATTTAACATTTTTCATCCGAGGATCGAACTGCTCTGTATAAAATGGAAAATTTGACTGGAGCGAATATGCAATGTCTGAACTTTCAAGATTTAATAATGCAATTTGATAATCGGCAACATCTGTCAACAAGCTTTGAGATAATTGTCCAAGAGCAAAAGGTATTTGTCCAAGATTCATTATAGCTTGCTGACCTTCTTTAATCCCATTTTTATCATACATCTGAAAAGTTACACCGGCTTCTACTAATTGAAGATGTCGATATTTTTCAACAACTCCTGTAACTAATCCAGTAATTTCATCAATTTCTTCAACATAGTCACGAAGAAGCAAAGAAACTAATATATTATTCTGAATTGTCCAAGATCGAATATCCTCTGCCGGATAATAATAAATATAAGGTCGTATCCCTTGGATATTGGCTTTGGTTGCTTGATCAGGCATAGGAAATTTATCAACATATACTCCAACTTTTCCCATTGAAATTAATTCAGGAAGAGTAAGAGTCCCAATAAAATTAGTCATTGTCCGACCTTCCAAATCTACTCCACCCATAAGACCTTTAATTGCATCTTGATATGTTTGATCACCTTCGCTTCTGGTAATATCAAACATACGTTGGTAGATTGAATTTTTAATATCAATCAACGCAGCTTTGGCATGAGCAGGACAATAAGAGATTAGCTTCCGATTTGAAAAATCAGTAACATCCTCTCTCAAACTAAATTTCCTGAGATACTTATTGACAAAAGCTTTTCCGCCAACATACGTCTCTCTAAATTTGAGCCAATCCGCTGTTGCAGAAGCATAGTCAGGGTGTGTAATTTCAGCGGGCGTCTTTGCTCGGGCAAAAATAGGAATCCATGTTTTCATAATACTTTCCCTATGTCGTAAGACATTGTTATTTGAGCTGCCAGTGGCAGAGCAAGTTCAGCATAATTTCGAGCATGGGCAAAATGGTCGTCCTCATTCCCTGTAACATATCGACCAATAGGATTACCATACCCATCTTTTTCATACACACGTACTGGAGCCTTAATATGATCCTTATATTGATGTGATAAATCAATAGGTAATCTAATTCTATTTCCATGGAATCTTGAGAAACTCATATCGAGCCATGAGGTTCTATCAACTGTCATTGTATGTTCTTCCTCAGCATGAAGATGAATTTGTTTTGAAGCTCCAATATTATTACCATAATAACAAAGTCGTGCATGTCCCCAATGTCTTTGTGCAAACTCAAGAGCTTTTCTTTTCTCAGGGTGTGCATCAATAACACAAAACATTATCCCGAATCGTTGCATTAATTTATCAAGTTCTTCAAAATGTAAAACCTTACCTTCATAGATTAATTTTGCAACTGCTGTCAAATTTATATCAAGAGCTAAATCGTCTTTATCGAAGAACCATTGATCAATTTCATAATGCAACCATTTGCCAACATCAACTCCCATAGTCAATAATGCATTTGGTGGAGGAGTTACTGCTTTCTTAAAATCACCGGTGCAGGATTCGATTTCCGAATCAGTGACTCTTGCACCTTCTACAGTATGGGTTATTCCAAGTTTCGAATTAAAAAATTCTTGTTCATCCGAAGGATTAGTTTGAGCTTTTAAAAATAAATTAGCAATTTCCCAAGGCTTAACTGTCATTGAGTATAATTGATTAATATGATATCCGGATATGTACCTATCAGTATATGATGGAATCCATTTTGCATTATCGAATCCAAGCCATTCAGTTTTTGCTTCATGAATCAATTTACCTTTACATTCTTTACAAACTAAATAACTATCTTGCAAATGTGGATCAGTTACATCATCAGCCGTAATTACTAAACAATCAGGAAATTCTAAACGTGTATATCTCGAACAACGAGGACATTTAAACATATAATAATTTTGAGAACTGAGAATAAAATCAGAATTAATCCCAAATTTATCAATAGTCGGTGTTGATATTTGAAATGCTTGTTTTTCAAGTTGACCTGACATACGTTCAAAAATCATTGCAACATTTTCCTGTACCATTTCATCTTTTTCATCTACGATTACAACAGCAACAGGAATTGACTTAAGTTGTGATCTTGACCTTGAGCCACGTATATAAAGGTTCGCATTGCCCGCGCGCTTATGGCCAATATTTTTTACATCTGTAAAAAGATTAGTAAGATGGTGGCTCATTTCAAGCGCAGGATCAAAACGAGCAGTACTAAAATCATTAGCATCTGGCGTATTCGCCGGTAATACATATAAGACTGATTCTCCTTCAAGATCAATAGCTTTAAAGGATTTATTAAGTGCAACTTCTGTGTAACCCATTTGGGCTGCTTTTTGCCCAATAATCATTTCAGACAGATCATCATGCATCTGTTTGAGCCAAGGATGATGGACAAATCCCCATGGTCCAGGGAAAGGTTTGCCCATCACCCTATATTGCTCGGCCCATCGGCTTGTGGTGGTTACACTACGCCGACGGATGTTCGAGACCATCTGCTCAAGAAAAAGAGTTTCTAATGAATGTTGTTGAGGTGCAAGCATTAAACAGCTGCCTTTGCCGGAATAACGTCGATGTGAATATCAGGCCACGAAATCCCATTAGGATTTGCAGAATCAAATAATACCAGTCTCCATTCAGACACACCCTCAGGTAAATTCATCTGACCAAGGTTCTTGATATTAATGACTCCAACAGCACCATTTGTTGTCCAATCAAAAATATTGGCATCGTTATCTGAGTCAACGGTAATTTTTCCATTGGCCAGAACAGCGCGGGTTGTGGTCGTAATATTGACTGTCTTCAGGACTTGATCCGTAGGATCAGTGGCCCAAAGCTCTAAGTCAATCCGGTTATCTCGTAACTTATATACTCGTTCTGTCATTAGAAGCTTCCTTCTTAGGTCATGCTGACGTCAAGGTCACCTGCCGTGAACTGCACAGTATCACCATTGTCCGGAGTCTGATTGGTTACAGTCCCGTAAAACAGCATGTTACCACCTGTAATAGCATCCATGATTGCAGAATGCGTAATTAACCCCCATGAACCTGAAGGCACATTGAAGATCAAGTCAGTGTTATTTTCGGTCGCCCCACCGGATGCAGCTATCCAATCCGTGAAAGCTTTCCGAGCATAATTCTGACCTGACGGTTCAGCAAGACTTCCGCCAGAATCCGTTGGGTCTGCAGTGGAAAGTGCCAAATGAATATCGGCATTGGGAGTGGAATAAGAATCTCCACCCAACAGATGATCAAGAAGTTCATCGGCCAGGAACGTTGAAATGTCACCGGCATTAAAACTCACAACGATTTCGCCAGAAGCAATGGAAGGGGTATTATCATTGACAATGGCTTTAGACGTATTCAACGCTCCATGACCAATGAGGTCAGCTGAAGTTTCACCGGATGAAGCATCCCAAATTGCATAATGGGTTATGGTTCCCCATGCTCCGGTGGCTTTTGGAAAGGTGATTGTGGCATTGTTGTTGATTGCCCTGGATGCAGCGGCTGTCCATGCTGTCGTTAACACAGCCACGCGAGCATAAGCACTACCCACTGGTTCTGCATTGCCGGAAGCATCATCCAAGACGTCAGCGGTTGACAGGCCAATGTATACCGTGCCTGGAGCGGTATACCCTGCATTAAAAACATGATCAATAAGCTGGTTCTCAATCTCGTCACCGAGGGAACCAAATACGGGAGTCCAGATTTTTCCTATCATTTTTGTCTCCTTAATAATTCAACCTTACGCTTGATTGATTTAGAAATCATCTTGCGATGAGTTGAAAGTGATATTATCTTTCTTTCAGTTGAGAGCGATACCCACTGAGTATTTATGATTTCTCCAATCAGAGAAATTAAAAGGTCAATATCCGAGAGTAAACTCTCAGCTGTCCATTGCCCTGCTAATTCACGTAATTGACCAAGAATTAATTCGATAGTTGTGAGGTCTGAATCAGCATCTATATTTAATGCAATCTCCCGAAGCACATTCAATTGAGCATCAGATAGGTTGGAAATAACATGAAATCCAGCAGCTAATGCTCTTGCAATCGAAAGACTTACGGTTGTAACGTCGGAAGACGCGACTGCTTGCAAGATGAGACTTCTACCTGCATCAAGATTGACATCTGTTATATCACTCTGTGCAGCAATTGAAGATACAAACTCTAAGAAGAATGCTGCAATAACGTCGATACCAGACGTCAAAGATGCAGCTGTAAAAGTAGCTGTTAATTCACGAAGGACATTTAAATCAACTCCATCAACATCTGATGAAGCTTGAAGTGCAGAAATAAATTCTCTCAAGACCTTTAAGTCTGCATCGCTAACACTTGAAGCTGCAACAATTCCACTGATTAATGTTAACAGATTTTGCAAATCAACGTTTGTAACATTCGATCCTGACAGAATATTAAGTGCTAACTCTCGCAGTACATTTAAGTCAACACCAGTAATGTCAGATGCAACGGTAACAGATGAAGCTAATTCTCTTGCGACAGCAAGAACAACATCATCTGTGATACTCTCTGCAACAATATTTGCTGCAAACGTGATAAAGCCTGCTACAAGAAGTTCAATATCAGACGTAAGTGAAGCAATTACAATTTGAGATTTTAGCTCCCTTAAGACATTTAGATCAATATTGCCTGTGGCTGACTCAGCCACAATAGCGGACACAAATTCGATTATTACGCTAATATCAAGGTCAATACCCGAAGTTGCTGATGCTGATATAATGTCTGTAAGTAACTCACGTTTTATTGCCAGTTCAGGCGCGCTGAGATTGCTGTCAGCCTGAACATTCATGACAAACTCGACAAACTCCGTTATCAACAGGTTAGCATCAGAGGTGAGGGATGCACCAACGATGTTTGCGATTAATTCTCGCAGGACATTTAAATCAACGCCACTCACGGTGGAGGTAGCCGCTATTGCGTTGAGAAGCTCTCGCGTAATCTTCAACGTCAGCCCAGACGTATTAGACTCCGCGACAATGGCTGTTGCTAATTCAGCCAATAGAGCTAAGTCAATATCAGAGCTTGCCGAGGCGGCTGTTGAGGAAGCTGCTAACTCCCTTAAAACATTCAACGTGGCCGACGACGTTGAACTGGCCGCGGGTATAATCGAACTAAGTTCGTGAAGAACTGTTAAATTACAAGTTATTGCAGATTCTGCAACAATGGCTGCGACAAGTTCTATTAGAACTGCTACACTAAGGTCAATTCCGCTGGTTACAGAAACAGCCGTTAATACTGCTGATAATTCCCGTTTAATATCTAAGTCAATTGCAGATATTGAAGAATCCGCTATAATATTAGATATAAATTGAATAAAACCGACAACATCTAAATGAACATCACTTGTTAAGCTGCTTGCTTCGATTTGAGAAATCAGCTCACGTTTTATAGCAAGAATGATATCTGCAGTAGCCGAATCCGCCGATATGTTGGACACTAATTCTCTAAGAAAGGTGAAGTCAACGTTTGTCGTGTCAGATGCAGCCACTGCAGAAGATGTTAGCTCTCTAAGTACTTTGAGACTTGCAGAAATGGCTGAATCTGCCGATAGGGTTAAGCTTAATTCCCGAATTTGGGTAAGATTAATGCCGCTCGTCACAGATTCAGCCACGACCACGTTGGCCAATTCTCTCAGGGAAGTGATATCGATACCACTTGTGGAACTGGACGCTGTCCAACTCCCAATGAGTTCCATGAACTCACTGATTAGAACATTAATATTACTAACGTCGCTATCAGTAACAATAGCATTTAATAATTCTCTTAATACATTAAGATTGATCCCTGTGGTACTTGATTCTGCAATAATTTGAGAAGCAAAATTTAATATCTTAATTAAATCTATATCAGACGTTAAAGATGCTGCAATAATGGCATTAGTTAATTCTCTTAAAATATTTAAATCAGCATCAGTTATATTTGACTCAGCTACAATTTGAGTTATTAAGTTTCTTACTACAGTTACAATAATATCTGAGGTTGAGGACTCTGCAACTATCGCTGAAAGAAGTTCAAGCTTCCGAAGTAAGTCAATTGTGCTTGTTGCACTGGTTGCTTCTGTTAAAAGCTTCAATTCTCGAAGAATATTTAAATCAATATTAGTTAAATTGCTTCCACTCGCAATAACATTGACTATTTCTCTCAGAATATTGAGATTAATTCCAGTTATATTACTATCTGCACTGATTTGAGAAATCAAATTTAAAATTACATCAAGATCAATATCAGTAATATCAGATTCAGCAATCCAATTACCAATAAATTGAATAAGAACTGTAACATCAAGATCAATACCAGTTGTAGCTGAATCTGCAACAATTGTTGCTGCTATTTCTCTAAGAGCATTGAGTTGAACATCTGTGACATTACTATCAGCAGCAATAGCAGATATTAAATTTAAAATAATATTAAGATCAATATTACTCGTATTGCTATCTGCTGCAATAACACTGGCTATTTCTCTTAAAATTACAAGTGTAGCATCAGTTACATTACTATCAGCAATAATGGCAGTTATTAAATTCTTTATAATTGATACATCAATATCGCTTGTAGCTGAATCTGCAATAATTGCCGATGCTATTTCCCTGAGAATATTAAGTTGAGCAACTGTTGTAACTGATGAAGCTGAAATTGCTGATATCATAAGAAGTAATCGATCAAGATCAATATCAGTAACATTGGACTCAGCAACCCAATTACCAATAAATTGGATAAGAACTGTGACATCAAGGTCAATATCGCTTGTAGCTGAATCGGCAACAATAGCAGCAGATAATTCTCTAAGAATATTTAAATCCAGATTTGTTAGATCAGAATCCGCAATAATAACAGCAGATAATTCTCTAAGAACATCTAAATCCAAATCTATTAAATTAGACTTTGCCCTCCAAAAAGTCTCAGGAAATTCACGTTTGATATTTAAATCAACTGCTGGAGTATTGGATTCAGCAACCCAATCACCAACAAATTCTCTAAGAACTCCAAGCGAACCTAAACTAAAAACCAATAACCCTGTGATTGTAGTTCTAAGCTCACCATTAAAAGCTACTTCATCACTACGGGCTCCTGTGGTCGTATCATTAATAAAACCCGACCCCAACCTCATTTCATTATTTTGAGTTACACTTGATAAAATATCATTTTCAGCATAAGCCCATTCAGAACTCGTGGGATAGTTGGTTGACATGTATTTGTAACCAACTATAGGAATTACTAAAAACTGATCACCACTAATTACCGGAGTATTTCCTGTGACTTCTGGAGAACTCGGCGGGCCTTCAGAAGCTGAAGCATATTCTTCAAATACAAATTCTGTCTCACCACTCTCCAATGAAAACTCTTGGAATCCTAATACTTTATCTCCTCTTTCTCCATTATCAAGAGTAAGACTTGTCCCTTCACTTCCCTCTGATATCTTATACCAACAGGCAAGGGAATAGCGGTATGAAGAACTTCCTAAATCATGACTTACACCAAAAGCCTTTGTCCATCCTGTAATGCCGGTAAGTTCAAAAAGTGTATCAGAAATCCCATTTCTTTCAGACCCCCAAGCTATTAATAAATTACCCACTGTGGGTTCAGCTATGGTGATCGTAATAGGTTCCTCTGAGACAGGAGAAAATACATATTGTTCCCGAATTGACATTACTGAACTACTCCGATGTTATTAGATTGCTCGGATTTTATCAATTACTTCATTAGGCGCGTTTGTGGGGGTTACGGCATCCCCACTATATAAGGAAACCATCTCCTCCAATACAGTTCTAAACTCACCCATGTCAGTTCGAATCTGACCAGTTGGGACTCCCATAGCATCAAGATCGACTGTCTCAACAAGAGCAACAAACTCAGCCAAATTAGCCCAACGAGTCATTAGGTTATCCATTTCAGTCGCCGCCGCTTGTAATGCCCTGTAGAAGCGATCCTTTATCGGTAATTGAAGTTCTGTTAAAGCCATTTCTTGTTCTCCTTTTTCATTTATTTATTGAGTTACTCCGATGAAACAGTGACTTTTAGGTTGAAAGGGACGCCCATCACTAACTTCACCGCTAACTCATTGGAACTCGGTGAAAAGTTCCCGGCATCATCATGGGCAACAACTACAAAATACATCCACTTCCCACTATCCGATGGTTGTACTTGATAAGCAAACGGAGTGGTCTGATTTCCTAAATCTTCCCACGGCCCACCAGACGCAGCACTCTTATGAACTCGATGAGCAACCACGTCGCTATCAGCGGCGTCTTGTGTCCAGGTAATTGTAACTGTCTTTGTCTGTGACGAGTAACTTGCCAATGCAATAGGTGCTTTCGGTGGTAAGAAGTCAATTACGATTGGTGCAGGAATAGCTGCTTCAGACGGTAGACTTTCAAGCCCTTCCTTATCAACTGCTATCATTTTAAAAAATAAACTGGTTTCGGCATTGTCTGGAACAGTAATCGTAAAAGGTGCTTCATACTCATCTTCCGGAGTGCCAGTGTACGGAACATCACCAACTTTTATCCACGGCCACGTCGATGACCCATCTTCTGACTTATACAGCGTCCAGTGATCGAGTACTGATAAATCATCTGCTGTTTGCTCCCAAGCGAACGTCAACTGACGTTCGCCTGCAATAGCAACTGTGGGCGTTGCCCACAGTATAAATAGCGAGAGTACTATTAGAAACTTTTTCATGAGTCCTCCTTTAATCAAATGAGCCAAATGTTTCTTCTTGGATTAGATTTACAAAATCAGACCCAATACGATCCAGCATTTCCGGATCGTCTTTTAAGTGAATAGACATTATTGCTGTCAATTTTCCCGCCAGCTGGAGTATCGCAGCTTTATCAAGATGCTGACCCATTGAGCCTTCAAGCTTGTGGCATGATGCAACAACTTTTTCGATCTTCATAATAAGGTCGGAGATCGGTCCAGACATAAGAACAAGTTCAGACGCCGTTTGCGCTTGGAGGAGTCTCTCCTCCAAGAGAACTCGAAGAATACCAATTTCGTCCCTCAAGTCTTTAAGGATTGGTGAGTCCGCAAATCGTTCCAATTTAGATTGCCATTGGCCAAGTCGATATTGCCGAAGCGAAGCGCCTTGTACCGCCATCTCGCTGCGATTACCACCATGCAGTTTACAATAGCTTGCGCGTTCGCCGTCAGAGAGCAACAGACCTTTAAATTCACATTGGCCTCTTTTCGTTGTTGCTTGACAACGTTCAGGATCGTCGGCACTCTCCATGCGCTGTATTTCTTCTTTCTCCATTTTAAGCCTCCGAAAAGAGTGATTTGTAAAATCACTCTTTTTTAATGATTTCAGTTTTTCGACTAAAGGGGTAGCGAAGCTACCCCTATTATATACGTTTTTTTCGCGATTTTGTAAAGTAATTTTTTTATTTATTTTTTCTATAGTCGAGATATCGGAATCAATGAACTGATGTTTCAAATCAAGCTATTTTAACCCCTCCACCCACCGCTTGAGAATACAATAATGGTTCAAGGGTGTTGCCGCACTGGTCAAGTGTGTTGGCGTAGCCAATAGTTCCAAGAGTATTGCGGTCTATCTTAAAAATTTTACGTAGCGACAGTTGGTGGGAGGCAGGGTGAATACTGAACGAGATTCATTTTATGAAAGCAGTTATAATCCTCCCTCCCCTACATTGTGGTACTACCACATTGTGTATGACTACAATATGCATTTCTATATGGGCGGTATGACTACATCGCTGTAAAGCCCCGGCTGGCGCGGGTCTACACGAATGACTACAATGCAATGCCTGTAAAGCCTTTATCCATGCGGGTTTACAAACTTGACTATATAGTTAAGTCAATTAGATTTTAAATAAAAAAATGGTGTAGTCAAACTTGACTACACCATTTTAATTTTGACTTAACTATATAGTTATAATTGACTACATTCCAACTACTTCATTTTCGTTCATACTTTTATCAGTTAAAGGCAAAACTTTACAATGTCCCATAACTAAATTTGTAATGAAGTAAAAGTCTTTTTTACTATTGCATCCCATATCCGCTATCTGATTTTTATCTTCTCCAGTTACTTTGTAGTATTGTTTAGTTGGATAGCTTAAACATTTATTAAAAGGGATTACTTCTTTGACTTCTTTTACTTCTTTACTTTCAAAATATACTTCTCTTGATATTTGATATGGCATACCTGACAAGTCAATTACTTCTTGTTTAGTCAATACCTTCCTTTTATGTTGTCGTTTTTTCTTATGGCTTGTATATGCCAAATATCTATTCTCATACAAATAGGCTATTTTTAAATTTTCAATTTTGTTTCCTATGGATTTTAATTTTCTTGATATATCCATCTTGTTACTATTTAACTGCAAAGCAATTGCTTCCATTGAATAGCCTTCAACATGATACATAAAAAATAATTCATATTGACTTTTACTCAAGAGGTTTTTTATTTCAACTAAACAGGCGGATATATACTCTTGAGTAATACC
>PVMK01117061.1_pt1 | contig 64119 bp, 56 predicted proteins | sample 1853481 | NCBI WGS metagenome assembly PVMK01 (sample SAMN08533507, study PRJNA380276) | Marine sediment metagenome, whole genome shotgun sequencing project.
CAACGCGGTCAATGCGACACTGATTACCAGTGTCTTTAGGCACTTGGACGACATGACTGTTTACCTCTTGCCTACTCGATATTGATGGTGTCAACCTACGTGCTTTCCCTCAGCCTGTCTATTGGACCTTGGACCTATAAGCGTCGGCATCCGAGGATGTTTACTGGTGAGATGAGGGATAGATTCTCGAGTTGGTAACGAACCTCTCTATGAGGAAATTTGCCCTGTTGCTGGAAAGCGGTCGTCCGATTTATTTGCTGCAAGGGCCGCTACTGGCCGTAAGCAGACTCTAAATCCCTGATTTTAGGCCATCCTGGTTGGGCGTCTGCTTCCGACCCATAGCAGCCATCATAATGGGGTCCGTATATCAGGAAATACAATCGGCTGTATGGCGATCTAATACCCTGACCAGCAATGATAAAATCGCTGATTATGAGGATGAGTCAAAATTCATATACGGACCGCCCGGTCCGTATACTCAGCTGTTAGGCGTCATTATGACCTTGGTGGCAAACCAATATATCGCTGAATTCGGACTGTCTTCTAAGACTATTAGTGAACGGGGTTTGGTTGCTTTCGAGGAGGCGGAGTTGCTAGAAGTAGCTGAAGTTGGTAACGATGGTAGAGAGCATCTGCTAACTCCTGTCGCTGCAAGAAACTGGCGGTTTATGAAACAGGCAGCTACGTCAGATGGCGAATCAATATTCATCGTCTCCGGATATCGCAGCGTTTCTCGGCAAGCCAAGATTATTCGCACCAAACTTAAGGCTGGGCAAAGCATCGGCGACATCTTTAAAGTGTTCGCTCCACCTGGTTTCAGTGAGCACCACTCCGGGTGCGCCGTGGACTTATCTACACCCGGCATCGTGGAGCGAGAGATCGAGTTTGAAAGTACCACCGCCTTTCAATGGTTGCGACGCAATGCTGAGCGCTTCGGTTATCGGTTGTCCTACCCGCGAGGTAATGCCAAAGGCTACAAATATGAACCCTGGCATTGGCGTTATCGTGCCGCGTAACCAGCACAAGAAGTGCGCGCTTGCTGCGCAAGTGCCAGACCGGCCTACGGCCGGCCGCTTTTGTGGGCGTTAGGTGCACTAGCGGTTATGAAAAAGATGCCTTTCCAAAAGATATTTATTCTCATGTTCTTTGCTTGCACTCTACCAACGTATGCATTCATGCGGTATTTAGAAAGCACTCATGTCTTCGACAGTATTGGCATAGGGAATACGGTAATTACCGCCATTGTTGTTTCGGTGCTTCCGGCACTGCTGATTAGCATATGGTGGTGGAATCATCAGGACAGGGAGTAGGAATGCACAGATGTGGTCAAGAAGTTAGGCATGGCACACCTAACCAGTTGATGCAGTCGGACCAGCCTTCGCCTGCCGCTGAACAAGGCGTTGAATAATCGCCACGAACTTCCGCTAATGGCCGATTTCTGCCTGATGCCAGCACGATAATCGCGGTAATTATTCGTCTGCTCCTGGCGCAGAAGCGGACAGTCGGGAAGAGTGGCTTTTTGATCGTGCGGATGTGTCGCACAATATCTTTTTTGCGACCCTAAGCCTGAGTAACGGCTCTGTTTAGCCGTCTATAAAGGTAGGTGACAAAAAGGGGGGGTTAATCATTCTTATACCCCTTTTCTTTTTTTTATAAGATAGTCTTGGAATTTACGCTGAGCCCCAATATTTACGATTTATTATCGTACATTGCAGGGCCTATTGGTTTGCCACACCCGGGATTTCAAAAGGATAAAATAATGAACTTAACAACCCTTAATTCTGCCTCAATTTTCGCGCTGCTGCTGCTGCTGTTCAGCCTGCCCATCAACGCTGATCAGATTCCAGATCCGGCTGCACCCCAAAAGGAAGCCATCGATCGCATGCATCACAAACTACATGCCGACCAGGCACCTTTTAAAGCTAAAGAAGCACAGGCGCTAAAAGAACTCAATAAAATGACCATCCGCGAGGACGTCAAGATGGAAGGTATAAACGCCAAAATTGATGAATTGATGGCCGCAAAAACGGAAATTATGCGCCTTCGATATGACCATCTGGTTGAGATGCGGGCAATTCTTACCGATGCGCAAAAAGTGGGTTACGACAAAGGTGTCTTGAGTCGCTCCGCAGTGAAATGATCTATCCCCTGGCTAACTGCACCAAGGAGTACCCTGCGAATTAATAAGTTTTGCCGTTAGCCATGATAAACACGGCGAGCTTCATTAACCCTGGGGCACCACAACAATCAATCCGTGCGTTCCCGATCCGGTGGGCGCGTAGCTGAAGGTCTGCTGTTGGCCGATTGCAGAAGTTTTCGAGTTGTAATATCGCCCCGAAAAAACGTCTGCTAATGAGCAGAAAGCCGACATCCGGTCCGCCGCACTGCACGAGGCTGCAACCCAAAGCGGCCATGCCGTGTCCCGGTTTGGTCGGGACAATAGGTAGAAGTACGACTTGGGGGGGGCATAGCCGGTAATTACGATACCCACAGAATCTGGCACCAGGGCCGGGAAGTGCGCAAAAGAGCGAAACGCTGGACGGCGCACCAATAGAACAGCATAAGCTGGCAGCTGAGATCGACGAGGCTTGTCGCGATCCCGGTTTTAACGTTGTTAAAACAAGAGGTGTGATATGTATATCAACTTTTGGTACCCGATCGTCCGCAGTGAGGATCTTAGCTATGACCAGCCGGAAAAAGTCAGAATACTCGGTGTCGATCTCGTCGCATTCCGCGATCAGAATGGTGACGCTCGCGTATTAAGTGATACCTGTACGCACCGCGGTGCATCACTCGGTGGTGCCTGGTCCCAAGGCAACAGACCGCGAATTATTGATGGCTGCGTTGTTTGCCCGTATCACGGCTGGGAGTTCAACGGCGACGGCGAGTGCGTGAACCTCCCGTCCATCGGTTACGGCACGAAAACGCCACCGCGCGCGAAGGTCGATTCATACCCGGTGCAGGAGAAATACGGCATCGTGTTTGCGTTCCTGGGCGATGAGCCTGAAGAGACACGCATTCCGCTGCTGGACGTCGAGGAATATGGCCAGGACGGTTGGGTCGCCAACGAAGTGCTGGTTCTCGAAGTGCCGTACTACTACGAGCGGTCGATCGAGAACGGCATCGACCCGTCACATAATGAGTTCGTCCACCCGACGCATGGTCACTCATCTATCGACCGCGAAAACTACAGGGTTCGCGATTACGAGGCGGAAGATCATCGCCAGGGCTGGGGCTTCTGGTTCTGGCACCTGTTCGATACCCCGCCGCTGCCGCAGAAAGACCACGAGACAGCCGCTGGTCAGGATACACCGTGGGGTGATACGCGGACTGAAGATCATATTCAGATGAAAGTTGGCGGCGGCACCTATGGCCCGAACTCCATGCCGACCTATATTAATATCACAGAGGACAAGATGTTCCGGCAGTATTTCTTTGAGGCACCGGTGGATGAGAACAACACGAAGATCTTCTTCCTGAACATGCGTAACTTTATGCTGGATTCGAAGAACAACGGTCCGATCCATGCGCGCAACAAGGTCATCGCCGGGCAGGACATCCAGATCTTGGCCACCATGTGTCCGGTGCAAACACCGTTAAGCTCGACGAAGGAGGTGCTGACGCCGTCTGACAATGGGGTCGCGGCTTACCGCGGATGGCTGGAGAAATTCGACGACAAGGGTTGGCGCATCGATTTGGATAAATTCAATGCCCATCATGGCAAGGATAGGGCATACGCGATCCCATCCCCGTCACGCCGGACCTCCGGTAACTGGGTGCTTGATGAGATTCCTCTAATCAAGGACCGCGCCGAGCGTAAGAAGTTGGACCAGGCTGCCTAAATCTGGTCACAGTAATGACGAGGCGGCACGGGTAGGTGATTATCCGTGCTACCGAGTTCGTTTCGCGCCGGTTTTTCTTTGTGTGGGCGACTTCCGCTTATGGCCGTGAGCGGCGGTTTGCCCAACTGTTGATTTGCACGCTAGATTGACCCTGCTTTTGCAACCCGGAAATGATCCGCCCCAAGCAAAGCGAAGAGCAACCTTTTCAAAGATTTAAAGGAGTGCAGATGGGTCAGTTTTCGATGCAAGAAATGGTCGTTTTTGGCTCACATTTCGGTGCAAATCAACAATGACTCCTTGTGGCCGCGAGTTGCCCCTGGCTTGGGGGCCAATCGTTATGATTTGAGCGACTGCTTCCCACTCGGAAGCGGACCTCGGTGATAGTCAACGCTAACAGGCGGCTGACGACCCAATATAGCGGACGTTCAGACTGGGGCCCCCGATCCTCCAGGGACGAAAGCTGAAAATGTCTGTAACTCGCTGAATCGAAATGCTATCAATAGATTTATGGACGATTCGACGAATTTGATATACGGACCCGTAGGTCCGCTCATTACCTGTTAGACGTCAAGTAATAGAGGTATAGAAATGAGCACAGAGAAACCCAAAATCGCCTGCCTTCCGAACGGGCCATATTATTTGCTTAACGATTTCACACCACGAGTAATCCAAAATATTCAAACATCTAAAGGCGACCCCTGTACCACGATCACCGGGGTAGCGTTATGCCGCTGTGGCGGTTCAAATAACAAACCTTTTTGTGATGGTACTCATGGAACAAACGGCTTCACCGACAAGAAACTGACGAACGGGACACTTAACAAACGTGATAATTACGTTGGAAACCAGATTACCATCCACGACAACCGTGGCATTTGTGCCCATGCCGGCCACTGCACGGACAATCTCGGCTCAGTATTTAAATTGAGTGAAGAGCCTTGGATTGACCCCGACGGTGCAACAGCCAAGGATATTATCAATACAATTAAAAAATGCCCATCGGGAGCTCTTAGTTACACTGTCGATAATGTTGAACATCGAGATCAAGATCGAGAGCCGATGATTTCGGTCACAAAGGACGGTCCATATGCAGTTATTGGTGGAATCGAACTTGTCGATCAGCCGCCAGGTGAAGGGGCTTCGACGGAGCACTGTACCCTTTGTCGCTGCGGGGGTTCGACAAATAAGCCATTCTGCGATGGAACTCATTGGCACATAGGATTCAAGGATGAAAAGAATTGACGGCTGTTATAAAGAAATGTCCTTGTGGGAGTGTCCGCTGTTGGCGGCGGATGCAACTGATTGACGCAACACTTTACCTTGGACAGGTGAGGTGATTGCAATGAAGAGAAAATACAAGCGTTTATAGAGTAGGCAGAATGAGCAGAAAAACTAAATTCTTACTTGATAAGGTATACGCTAATACTAAAAGCTATCTCGATCTACCGTGGCATGATCCGGAGCCACCGCCAATGCTGGTCCGCACGCTGGACCAGCGCATGACACCCGGAAACGCACTGGACATCGGCTGCGGTGCTGGCACGTACTCGCTGTACATGGCCGGGCGCGGTTACGCAGTAACGGCGATCGATTTCATGCCGCAGGCAGTCGAAATGACCCGGCGCCGCGCCGCGGATGCTCACTACGATATTGATGTCGTTGAGGTGGACCTCAGAACCTGGGTCACCGACAAGCGTTTCGACGTAATTCTCGATGTCGGCTGCCTGCACAGTCTCGCCCCGCGCGATCGATCCGTCTACCGCAAGCAGCTGCTGCGCCGGCGGGCGCCGGGTGGGGACTTTGTCCTGACCCACTGGCACAGCCGCGGTTGGTGGGACCGCTGGCCGATCGGCCCGAGGCGCGTGGCCCGCCGGGATGTTGAACGGTTTTTCGCGCCGGAACTGACGCTGGAAGACTCCATGTCAGATTTACGGACTGGCATGCCCTGGCTTATGGGGCGGTCCGTGCTCGCAGTGTTCTTCCGTTTGCACCGGCCTGCAAGTTCCTCATCGTCTACCGTAGACGACTCTCCCGCCTGATCGCAGATTTTTGCCGACCGGCTTGACGCCTTGCCGTTGTTACAGGTGTCACATACGATAATCTGAACGTCTCCCATTGGCCGTGAGCGGCGGTACGTCCTTAGTTGAATCTGACGATTTGAGCGACTGCTTGCGACTCGTAAGCGGACCTCGGTGATAGCCAACGCTAACGGGCGGCCGCAACCCAAAGCGGCCCTTTGGCAACGCAGCCAATCTTTCGGCGGGCAACGCATAGCGGCCATTGACCTTTTTCCGGAGTGAATGCTGAATACCTATAATGCACTATGTCAGGTCAGGATAATCGCTGTCGTTACCTCTGCAGTCGTGCCGACGGCCACGTTGAAAGTCTTATTCGTGTTGGTTGTCCTGGTGCACGATCGGCGACGGATCGTCCATTTCAACGTCACGGAGCACCAACGGCTCAATGGACAGCCCAACAGCTGACTGAGGCGTTTCCCTTCGATACCGTCCCGCGCTATCTGTTACGAGATGGCGATGGCAGTTATGGTCGAGAAGTTCAGCGCAGAATTTTCACTCTCGGGATGAAGGAAGTCATCACGGCGCCGGCATCGCCATGGTAGAATCCCTATGTCGAACGAGTGATTGGCAGTATCCGACGGGAGCTTCTTGACCACGTTATCGTCATTAACGACCGACACCTCAAACGGCTGCTTTCAGCTTATCTGGAGTATTATCATCCCTGGCGAACACATCGGTCACTCGCCGGCGATGCACCGGATCATCGACCCGTACGTATTGCCAAGCCAGCGCAAATCGCCGAGTTGCCAGCCGTTTACGGACTCCATCATTACTACCTACCCAAGGCCGCATGAATTTTCGGGATCCACTGGGTATGCGCCGCTTTAAATCGTCGTTACAAGCACAACGTTTCTTAAGTGTGGCAAATCGCTCGGAACCAGTTTAAAATTATTGACCACTCGGTCACAAAAGTACAAAAGCAGCTCAGGGGAGAGCGCTATGAAAAAGTTTCTGATTATTTCGGCCACGCTCGTTTTGGCCGTGGTCATCGGCGCCTACGGCACGTTCAAGTATAAAAACCGCAAACACGGCCCCGACGTTTATGCGATGTACCAAACGCAGGATCCGGTGCCGCAAGGCAAGACCGGCATCTTCCTGATCGGATTGTCGACGACTGAGGATTTCGATCCGACCTGGTGGCACAATATTTTCGCGCACATTGCTCATGTGAGGATTCCGTGGCCGATGCGGATTGCGGCCACCGCCGACCGCGGTGTCGCGTTAATGGACCCGAACCGCGATTATTCGACCGAAGAGTTCGTGCCGACGTCGCTCGTCGATCGCCACGGTAACGGTCGCGACATGGGCGCGACACCCTATATCGAGCTGTACAAGCAAGGTCAGGTTCAGTGGGTTCCACCGCGGGAGTCGATCCACCTGGACACCGGTTATTTCGTCTACACCGGCCGTCAGGACGGCATTCCGACGACGGCCGGAAAGACGATCGGTTATGCCCGGCTCTGGTACTGGGGCCGCGGCATCGAGGGCAAGAAGATTCCGGCTGAGCATCAGCAGCAGATCGTCAATGACTATGCGGTTGCGAAGCTGGCCGAGAAATACCCCGAAGTTGAATTTCAGCAGGCCGATACGATGAAACCGTGGCTGTGGCGCAAGAAGATCTTCGACATGCTCGATAGCGGTATCGAGACGTTCGTGCTGTCGTCGCCGATGGTCGTCTATTCGGGCTATGAGGATTTCAACAACGGCTTTCAGCACAGCGTCGAATACGTGTATGAGTGGGAGCAGCTGAACGGTCGCGACATCAAGATCGTCATCGCGCCGCCGTTGGGTTACTCGAAATCGATCCGCGACGGTTACCTGCTGATGATGAAAGACAAGCTGGACACGATCCCGGCCGGGTCGAGCGTGAAGATGGTCTGGTCGATCCACGGCATGCCGTGGCGTGCGTTCCCGAACGAGCCGTGGCTCGAAGTCGCGCCCGGCTATCGCGATGTCCTCGTCGAGGAATCGAAGCAGGTGCTGATGCAATACGACCTGAGTCGCGTCGAGGTCGTCGTCAGCCAGGACCACTTCGCGGATCACTACTGGGATCCGGATCATTTGTCGCTGGCGACGAACAAAGCCTACACAGACGGTGTCGCGGACGGTTTCGACCACGTGTTGAACCTGCCGATCGAGTTCAACAACGAGAACACCGATACGCTGTTCTATCATGCGATGGTGAACTACGAGAACTTCCCCGGCTATTCGGTCTATGACCAGATCGAGTATCCAAAGGAAATGTGGGATCAGCCGTACACGAAGCATTTCGAAATCGATGGCACGCAGATCGATTACCTCGGCGTCCCGGTAGGGCCGCGCTACTCGCCATATATTGGCCAGGCGCTGTTCGATTCCTGGGGCAAGGTGTTGTCGAGAAGCGCGGAGTCGCTCGCCTCGAACTGAAAGCAGGTGTTTGACACCTTTTACCGGCCGAAACCGTAGTGGAATTCGAGGCCGTAGTGGCAACCGTGGTTCGGGTTCAGTGACCAGAATGCCGGCGACGCAGGGGTATCCAGATTCCAGATCGGTGTGCCTCTTGGTGGCCCCGGTGGCCTCTAGTTTAAATTGCGATTCGGGCGCCAGCGGATCGGGTTATTGCGTGTCCCTCCCAAGAATCCGTCCTGCTTGATTGTGTGCCCTTTTTCATAGCGTCGGTATGGTTTTTAGGGCATGTTTAGTGGGACGCCTGTCACAGCGACAGGTGGGACACCGTTAGAATTCCCGCGATTTCCCTGTTATTCCCTGTTCCTTTTCATCGCATCTGATCAGGCAAATGCGGGAGACCGCGTTACTGCGGGGTTTTCGGTCGTTCTCGGGTTGAAGAGGGCGCTGAAAAACAGAAAATTCCCTGTAAATTCCCTGTTTTCAGGCTATTCGGTGGAGCAGGGTTCGCCGATGACTGCTTCCACCGCCAGATATATTTCTCTTATATAACAATATATTAAGAGACTTACATAAAGTAAAAAAACACCTGTTTCCCGCGGGTTTGGAGTGATGAAGTCACTGTACCTGGTAGTAAGATTTCTGGGTCAGCGCGGATCTGCGGGTATTTGTGCGCGGAGTCTCTGTTCGCGAATTGAGTAGTACCACTCAGGCGCTTATCCGAGCGCTTCCAGGCCTTTTTGCGCGACCAGATTTAAGAGTTTCAATGACGGTCCGTTGGGCTTTTTCTGACCCTGCTCCCATTTTTGCACCGTGGAAGGGCTGGTGTTCAGGTAGGCAGCAAACACTGCCTGGCTGGCTTTGTTCTGGGTGCGCAGCCGTTTGATCTGCGTGGCGCTGTATTCTTTCACGGGTGGCAGGCACAGCGCATCGAACTCACGCATGGTCTTCGCATCCATCGTGCCGGCTTTGCGCAAGCCCTTGGCCGTTTGATGTACGGCATCCAAGATTTTTTTAGCCATCGTTCTCTACCTCGATCAACTCGCCGGCCTTGACCGCTTTTGCCAGGGCTGGCTTCGTATAACTCAACAACTCTCTGGCCAACAGCTTCAACGCTTTCAGTTCTTTGTCACTGATGTTGGCCCCGCTCGTTTTTCGCAAAGCCGTAGATGAAGAACGCCTTGTCACCTTGTCGGAAGGCCACCAGCGTCCTGGTGCTGCCGCGTTTTCCTTTGCCGGGCAATGCGACGCGCTTTTTGACCACCTGGCCACCGAGCTCGGCATCGACCAAGCCTTGTTTCATCTCAGCCACCGCTCCAGTCAGGGCCTCGTCCGTCAGCTTCTGGCTTGATGCCCATTTGGCGAACCATTTTGTCTTGAAGGCCTGCACCCGCGGTCCTTGTGATGAGATCACGACTATAGCACTAAGTGCCATAGAGCGCATCTCACTTTTTAGCCGCTGATTTGAGGGTGGGGGGGCTGTGCCAAAAGATAAGGAAATATTAACTATTCTTGCGCTTTCTGTACTTGACTGGTTTAACAGCAGATGTTAAACCTACTAATGGCTAGAAAACCGACCCATTACAGCAATACCTGATAGACCTGGACGGTCGGTATTTCCAGTACGAAGGAGGGAATTACGCCAAATTCGTGTTTCATCTTGTGCCAAAAAGCCAGCAAAAACCTCATGGTTTCAATTATTCGCTGACTTTTCACCGAAAAGACGGTGAACGAATATTGGGGTTCGACAACGCCCATGCGCCGCCGAAACGAAGTGGTCCGGCTGCGAAAAGTAGGCAAGCACCAGAATTTGACCACAGGCACAAGGGCAATCGAACCTACCAATATAATTACGTTGATTTAGCGACGCTGTTATCAGACTTCTGGGATGAGGTCGATAAAGCGCAAAAGAAGGAGTGACGATCATGGCAAGAATCAAAGTAGGCATAATGCCTGCCGAGAAATTTCGGAAATATACTTTGGACATCGCAACCGGTAAACACGTTCCTAAACGCGGCGAGCCCAAAATCTGGTTTGCTTCTATGAAGGCACTTTCGGAAACGCTTTCTGATCCAAACAGAGAGCTTCTTGGCCTAATTGCTGAACAGCATCCTGACAGCCTTTCAGAGTTGGCAGAGATGTCAGGCCGAGCCGTCTCTAGTGTTAGCAGAACACTTAAAAAGATGGAGAACCTGGGCTTGGTACAACTGAAACGTGAGAGATATGGTCGCGTAGTGCCCAAAGTGCCTTACTCAGACATTATCTTGGATATGTCTATCGGTGGCGGTGCTCAAAGAGCGTGAGGCTGTGGGGTGTTGATTTGCACTGAAATGTAAACCAAAAACAGCATATATTTGTGCTCGGAATTGATCCTGCTACAGTCGCTTAGCTGCTTGACAGCAGTTATCCGAGCCGTATCAGGAAGGGTCGGTTGTCCCTCCTGAATATTCGTCCAGATTGATTTTATTGCCTTTTTTGGAAAGGGGGCGTTAACCTTTGGAGCGCACTCTAATGGTTTGGAATCATGGTCCGAACGCTATGTGCAGTGCTGCACACCCATCGGGTGCTGGCAACTGAGAATCTGCCTGATAGCGACGGCGGCATTTAATACTATTACTCACTTTATGCCCGGCAGGCTGAATGCCCTCATGGTTCCTGCTGATTCAGGAAGTCTAAAAAAGACGGCCTGGCCTGCTGCTCGAACAGCTTGCGGACATAGGTTATCGGTGCCATGCAGGCTTCGACATAGGCAACCAGACGCCATCCTTCCGGCTTTTTCTTCAGCACGGCCATGCCGGGATCGGTCCCACTGATCGCTTTCGCCGAACCCGGCGGTTTCAGGTCCCACTCGAGGTCGAAGGTCACGACGGCCACGTCAGGACCGATAAGTTTCGGCCGCAGGTTGGTATAGATATTCCAGAGGCCACCGATAATTCTTTTACCCGGAACGGGGTTCCAGTACTTTTCGAGACGGTCCCAGCCAGCGATAAAGTTCTCCACCTCCATCGGCCGATAGAACGGTAGCTCGTCGTCCCGGTCCCAAAGTTCGCCCAAGGTCCCGTAGTCCTGACTGTTCCAGCGCTTCGAATATTCCTCGAAGAACTGTTCGATTTCCTGCTGCAGTTCCGACATGTCGATCCACCCCCCGCCATTGTTTGCTGAGCCTACCTGGAAACTTCTTCTCCATCGTATTGCTTACCATATTAACGCCAGCCTTGCTCGGGCGACAGAATCCTATGACACGGCAGCCTCACCTGCTCCAACGCCACGAAGGCGGAGGGGATCAGAGGGGTGCTTACCAGCGGTTGCGTAGTTCTCGAAGCCGCAAAAACACCGTTTTTTCATCGGGTTCTTCGGGCAGATCAGGAAAGGCCTCACGGAGTCGCGCGATGAGTGTGGGGCTCTGCAAGCGCAAGAAAGTGTTGATTATCTTTTCCAGTCCAAGTGTCGAGACAACCGCCTGACCGGGATCCTGGTCACGGATTTCTTGCAGCAACTGTTGCGCCTGTTGGTTGTCCGGCTCGCGGTCCAGGGTGAAGCCTAAGTTGTTGACGATGTAGTCGTGCCCCGGATAGACCAAAGTCTCATCCGGTAGCTTGGCGAGCTGGTTGGCGAACGTTTCATACAGCTCGTCAGGGTGGCCACCGTGATGACAGTTTCCGGCACCAGCGTTGAATAGAGTGTCTCCGCAAAATAGTGCGGGGATATCGGTATGTGATAGAAGGCACACATGGGTCATCGTATGGCCGGGCGTGTCCAAAACCTCCAACTCCACGGTTTTGCCGACTTTGATTATATCGCCGGCAGCCAGGCCTCGATCCATGCCTGGTATGGTGTCCTTGGCGTTTTGATGGGCCAACAGCTTTGCATTGGTGGCCGCGACCATGGCCCGATTGCCGCCCGTGTGATCGCCGTGTTCATGAGTGTTCAAGATCTGTGTGATCTCCCACCCTTTGTCTTTAGCAGCCGCCAAACATTTGCGGTGATCCAGCGGATCGACGGCCAAAGCTTCGCCGGTATCCGTGCAAGCGATCAGATAATTGAAATTGCGATAGGCGTTGGCAGTCCAAATTTGTTCAACAATCACTAGACCGACCTCCCTTTGAAAGCAAGTAGTCTGATTAAAAAGCCTGGCAATATCCAGGCAGGCGGATCAACATAAAGACATGGCGCCCGTACTTACCTGCATTGCGTTACACGTTCGTGACTTAGACGCGTGTATCCTATTCTATGAGACCTATTGTGGTATGCGAATCGTGTACGATCGCAGTTCCGGCGGTCTCGGCCGATACCAATCCGCCGAAGATTTTTCTCACCTCGGATTCGCGTTGCGGAGTCGGGCAGCGGTGGATGCGATTGCGGAATAAACCATGCAGAGTAACCCAATTCCCACCGAGATTAAGCTTACCCATGCGCGCCGAGAATTACAGGTCATGTTCGATGATGGCCGTCGTTTTGATCTGAGCAGCGAGTATTTGCGCGTCTATTCTCCATCCGCCGAGGTCAAGGGACATGGAGGCGAGGGCGAGCTACAAGTTGATAAAGAGAATGTTCAAATCATCGATATCCAGCCCGTTGGGAACTATTGTATTAAGCTGGTGTTTGATGACGGTCATGCTACCGGACTGTACACATGGGCTTTGCTGTATGAACTCGGCCGTGACAAGGAGAGTAAATGGCAAGCGTACCTTGCTCGTCTCACGTCAGCCGGGCATGCACATCCCGGCCAGACTGAGTGAGGTGCCAGTCTAGAAGCCTCGTGGCCACGCGCCGGTATATTTGTATTCCAGATCGAGATTCGTTGAAACTATGAAGTGCCTACACCGCCCAGATATTTTTGGCTGGTCCGAATTTAACGAGGACCGAAACATCGATTTCCACAGCATGGTGTGGGTGCGCGCGGAAGGCAATGTGGTCATCGATCCATTGGCGCTAAGCGATCATGACGAGGCGCATTTGCGAGAACTGGGGGGCGTGGCCTGGATTGTGGTCACCAATTCCGATCACGTTCGCGATTCAAGCAAACTTGCCGAGCGGACGGGTGCACAACTCGTAGGTCCGTCACAGGAAGCGGATAATTTTCCGTTGGGGTGTGTTCGCTGGTTGACGGATGGGGATGAAGTAGTTCCGGGCCTGACGGCATTGGAGTTGGAGGGGTCGAAAACGCCGGGCGAACTGGCGCTATTGCTGGAGAGCACCACGCTGATCACGGGTGACCTCATCCGCGCACATAAAGGTGGGGCGTTATGTCTGCTGCCCGACGGGAAGTTGTCGGACCGGCGGAAAGCGATCGCCTCAGTGCGCCGGCTCGCGCTGCTCCCAGAGCTGGACGCCTTACTGCCCGGGGACGGTTGGCCCGTGTTTCGAGATGCAAAATTCCTCCTGCAGGAATTGCTGGCGGGTCTTGACGCTGGACCTGCCGTGTCGTCGACCGATTAGTCAGCGTTGCGACTGTCTGGCTGCGCAGATTTACTCGATGGTGATCTTCGGAAACAGGCGGCTGTAATCTTGCGTGCTCGCCGCAAGTCGCGCGGCAGCGTGCCGGGCGATCTCGCGATACGCTGTGCTTATGGCGCCGTCGGGGTCAACTGCGACCGTCGGTTGACCGCCGTCGGCCTGTTGGCGAATACGGATATCCAGAGGCACCGAACCGAGGAACGGCACACTGTATTGCTCCGCCATGCGTCGACCACCGTCGGCACCGAAAATGTGCTCCTCAAAACCACAGTTTGAGCAGATGTGGGTACTCATATTTTCCACGACCCCGAGCACCGACACCTCAACCTTTTCAAACATCTTCAGCCCTTTACGAGCATCCAGCAGCGCAATGTCCTGCGGTGTCGTGACGATAATGGCGCCACTGACCGGGACCTGCTGGGAGAGGGTCAGTTGGATGTCGCCAGTGCCCGGCGGCATATCGACGATGAGGTAGTCCAGGTCATGCCAGCGCGTCGATCCGATAAGCTGATTAAGGGCCTGGGTCACCATCGGCCCACGCCACACCATAGGCTGTTCCTCGTCGACGAGGAACCCGATCGACATGCACTGGATGCCATGCGCGGTGAGCGGCTCGAATGTCTTGCCATCGCTCGACATGGGCTTTTCTCCAATCAGGCCCAGCATCCGTGGCTGACTCGGGCCATAGATGTCCGCGTCCAGCATGCCCACCTGCGCCCCTTCCGCCTTGAGCGCCAGCGCCAGGTTCACGGCCGTGGTGGATTTACCTACCCCACCTTTACCTGAGGCCACCGCTATAATGTTACCCACGGATTCCATGGGTTTGAGGTTGCGCTGGACAGCGTGGGAAACCAGCTTCCAGCGAATTTCAATCTGTACGTGCTTAACCCCGGGTACCTCACGGAGGCGATTTTCGAGTTCCGCAGCGAGCGAGTCCTTATAACCGAGCGCCGGGAAGCCCAGTTCAACCTCAACCCGGGCCGTGTCCCCATCCATACGCAAGTCCTTGATCAGCTTGGCAGCGATGAGATCCTGCTTGACGTACGGGTCTACGTACCCGGCGATGGCCGTCTCCAGTGGTGTTGTGGATGTGTCGTTCATGGTTCGTACCTTAACATGTTGATTTGCACCGAAAGGTAAACCAAAAACAGCATATATTTGCACTCGAAATTGACCCTGCTACAGTCGCTTAGCTGTTTGACGGTAGTTATCCGAGCCGCATCAGGAAGGGTAAGTTCCAACATGCAAAACCCGGGTCAGTTTTCGGTGCAAATCAACAAAGGGAGGCTGTCAAGTTACCAAACTTGGCAACCAGGTAAGTGACAATATCGGCTGTCGTATCGCCGCAAAAACGAGTCGCAGTGGGCGGCTGGAACCCGTATCGGCAATGAAGATCCAACACTCCGTGCGGCTGGTCTATGTCTTTCTATTAACTTGACAGTACCTCCGTGGGCGTCGGTAGCGAAGAGCGGTGCTGCTATGGTCCGATGTGGAACTCTCTGACCTGCCCGGCGACGACTTCTACCGGGCCTGAAAAAGCATGGAAATCGAAGCGCCCATCCGCGTCGGTGGGATAGTCATCATCCCCGGCCTCGTCCCATTCGCCGGCACAGGTGAAGGCCACTCGGTAGCTGGCTGCGGGAACAAAGGCGAAATGATAGCGATACTCGCCCGTGCCGATGTCGAGTTCCACACGGTCGGTGGCCATAGGTCCGGCCATCCCATCCGTATCCGACTCGGCCACATCATCGGGCTGGGTGGCATCGCCCGGGAACAGGTACACCCAGTTACCGCCAAGGGCAGGATCACAACCGGCGTGGTTCACGTCCACCAGTGTGGCATCGACAGTACCCGTAATTCCGCCGACATCTTCCATGTGCATCAGGTGCAGAGCCGAACGTAGTTCGTATTGTTCGCCCATCATGCCGCCCATCTGGTGATGCTGAACGCCGAGGCGGAGATCGAAATCCAGGACAAATTCTGCGTGCTGTGAGGCATGGATTTCGAAGGGCTCGTGGACGCGCAGACCATTCGCATCGCCAAGCTGCAGTTGATGGTGCGCACCGCTCTGCAACTCGATATAAGAGCTATCCGGATCGATCCCAAGATGCAGCCAATGGTATTCACCGGCCGGGACAGTGACCCGCTCCAGCAGAGCGTGAGTCATTCCATTCTGCAGCTGCATCATGTCCAGACTTACCGGTCCACCCTGTGGCTCCAGCCGGGTAACCCCGTCATCCGCATGGCCGAACTCAATATAGGTCACGTGCAAGACCAACGCGTAAGCTTCCTCCATGGGGCCGTCGGTGATGGCCAACGTGACTGTTCCGGTCTGGGCGCTCGCGTTCGCCGATTGAGATACGGGAGTGGCGCCACCACCACCGCATGCGGCCAATGCCACGGCCGTGGCGAACACAACAAAATGACATCGTATGCCCATAGGAATTACTCCCGCTAGCGATGACTGGGCAAGGATGCATATTCAATCAGCGCTGCCATTTGGAGTAAATAAGGAGATGTACCTGCCTGTCACACTCTAACGCTCAAGCAGCGACTGGCTGCTGAGCAACACTGACGCAGTTGTTGCGCCTTGGAAGCATTTTATGGCGCGCTGTAGATCAGGCTGGTGAAGTTGTCGATGTGTTTTTTTGCACAGTCGACGCGATGGCAAGGCGGCAAGGTGCTTCTTCAAACGTTTACTGAAATCGCACCGAAAATTGATAGCCTTGTACCGTCTTCTAGAAAATGACGGTGCGAACGACGATCGGACGCCACTGGGGACACTCGAATGGTATGGCTGCCCGGTACGAGGCGATGTACGGGTTTGTGGTGCGATACGCGCTGCCCATCGATTTCGTAAACGTATGCCGGATGGGCACCGTTAGGGACGGGCTTTCCAACCGTGCTGACGATGCGTCCCAGCGACTGAGTTTCGTTTACCCCGGTAGTGGTGCAAGCGGCCAGAAGCAGTGTCTGTATCGCCACCAGGCATGTAAGATTACGCATCATATCCATTGACCAATAATATTTTTTAAAATTTAGAAAAACCGGGTGGTGATCAGTTGTCAAGTTAGCCGCCCACCACGCACCACGACTATAGGGAGCTTGCGGTGAACCTGGATGTGGCATTTATCGGGCTTGGCATCATGGGTTATCCCATGGCGGGGCATCTTGTGCGGGCTGGGCATGAAGTGCGGGTTTTCAATCGGAATGCGGCCAGGGCCATCGCGTGGGTCGAGGAATTCGGCGGCGTTCCGTGCGATTCTCCGGAGGCGGCGGCAGCGGGCTGCCAATTCGTGATGACCTGTGTCGGCAACGACGACGATCTCAGGGACGTCACCATCGGTGAGAACGGCGCGTTCCACGGCATGCAAGCCGGGGCCGTGTTTATCGATCACACGACCACCTCCGCCGGGGTTGCCATCGAACTGTCCGCGGTCCTGGCGGAGCGCGGCTGTACCTACCTGGATGCGCCGGTATCCGGAGGCCAGGCAGGCGCGGAACAGGGCAGGTTGACGATCATGATCGGCGGCGATTCAGAGGCCATCGAACGCGCCGGGCCGGTGCTGGACAGTTACGGCGAGACGGTGCGTCGGGTAGGCGCCGTGGGCTCCGGCCAGCGGGCCAAGATGGTAAACCAAATCTGTATCGCGGGTATTGTGCAAGGGCTCGCCGAAGCGCTGCATTTCGCTAAGGCAACCGGACTCGACCCCGGCGACGTGATCGGCGCAATTTCCCGGGGCGCCGCACAATCCTGGCAGATGGACAACCGCTGGGAGACCATGGTGGCCGGTGAATTCGAGTTCGGCTTCGCCGTCGACCTGATGCGCAAGGACCTCGCGATCGTGCTCGACGAAGCGCGTCGCTCAGGCGCCGAGCTGCCGCTGACGGCCCTCGTGGACCAGTTCTACGCCGATGTTCAGAGAATGGGCGGCGGACGATGGGACACTTCCAGCCTGATCGCCCGGCTAGAGCAGCGGGTCAGGTAACCGGCCCGCGGCTGCTGAATTCGGGTTCCCGCCAGACGCCTGTCTCCAGAACGTTCCACAGAATTTCCACAGCATCCCAGATATCCGTGTAGCGCAGGTACAGTGGCGTCACGCCGAACCGCATGTTCCCCGGTGCCCGGTAGTCGCCTATGACGCCCCTGCTGATCAGCGCCTGCATCACGGGCAAGCCGCTCTCATGGTGGAACGACACCTGGCTGCCCCGGGAAGCGGCGTCGCGCGGGCTGGCCAGTTCCAGGCCGAAGCCGACGCAACGGTTCTCCACGAGCTCGATGAGCAGATCGGTCATGTGCATGGACTTCTGCCGGACGGCCCGCATATCCGCCCGGCACATGATGTCGATTCCCGCCTCGGCTACCGCCAGGCTCAATACGGGCTGGGTCCCGCTGAGCAGCTGACGGATGCCCGGCGCGGGCCGGTAGTCTCGCTCGAAGGCGAACGGCTCTGCGTGGCCCCACCATCCGGTCAACGGTTGTTGGTACTTGTCGAGGTGACGCCCGGCCACGAATATGAAACCGGGGCTGCCGGGTCCGCCGTTCAGATACTTATAAGTGCAGCCCACGGCAAAGTCAGCGTGGCAGGCGTTAAGGTCAACCGGCATGGCGCCGGCGGAGTGGCACAAGTCCCAGACCGCCATTGCGCCGTACTCGTGGGCTGCCTTAGTGATCGCCGCCATGTCCAGGATCCGTCCCGACTTGTAATGTACGTGGGTCAGACAGACCGCCGCCACGTCGCGGTCGATAGCGGCGCCGAGTTCAGCGGCCTCGGCAAACCGAATTTCGTAACCGTCGCCAAGTTGTCCGACCAGCCCCTGCACCACGTAGTTATCCGTCGGGAAGTTGCTGCCTTCCATGACGATAACCCGCCGTTCCGGGCGGTGCTGCAGCGCTACGGCGAGGGCCTTGTATAGATCGATCCCGGTGGAGTCCGTCACGATGACCTCGTCGGGCTCTGCACCGATGAGTCCCGCGATCTTGCCTCCCAGCCGGACGGGCAAACCGAACCACCCGGCCTCGTTCCAGCTCGTCACCAGGCCTTTGGCCCATTCCTTTTCGACGACCTGACGGGCGAGTTGGCCGGCGGCCCAGGGCATAGCGCCGAGAGAATTTCCGTCGAGATAAATAACGCCCGGCGGCAGGGCGAACGCCGCGCGGAAACCGGCCAGCGGATCATCGCGGTCGAGTCGTTGCAGGTCTTCGCGAGCAATCTCGTTCACGGGTTCCATCGGCATCTGCGGAGATTACCATGGCGTTCCATCGCGTTTGGCGTCGCGGATGGTCTGTTGAATGTGGCCGAACCGAGGTTCCAGTGCTCGAAAATTGTGGTTCGATCCCTATTGACCTCTTTCAGTTATGTGCCTGCAACAGCGTTCTTCAGTTTCAAGTGCTTATGAAAAGGCTGAAAATCTTTGTCAGAGTGTAGCAGGGGAAGTTTATTTTCAATGCAATAGGTTGCGATGATGGCATCTATCGTCTTGCGTACGGTGGCCCCTGTTTTCCTCGGTAATGTGTCCAGTAATGGGCATTGAAAAAGCTTCAAGAACCAACAACATTACAAATCGCCATTCTTATCGTTTCGTCGGTAAGCCGTAAGGCCTCAAGGGAAACTTTGGGGCCTTTCTTGCCGATGAAAACCGGAAACTGGAAGGTTGCCTATAGGCAACCGCTTTGATAGAGTCTGACGTTGAGAATTGAGCACTACCAGAGTAATAAAGGTCGTATTCCATTCGACGAGTGGTTTGATTCACTCGATGGGCGCCACCGGGCAGCTGTTGAGCGGCGAATCGCCGCTGTCGAAGAACACGACCATTTCGGTGACTGCAGCTCGCTCCGAGGCGGGTTGCATGAGATGCGCTTATTGGGCTTGGGACTACGTATCTATTTCACTTATGTGGGCGAGACGATCATTCTGTTGCTTGGCGGTTCAGACAAAGGCTCACAAAAGCGAGCTATCAAAACTGCAAGAATTCGATTGAAGGACTTTAAAGAGAGAACGAAATGACTAAGGGAAAAACACCTGCCAGCGTACCGTCAAAGATACGAGAAAGGTTGTACGAAAAGTTGCAAGACCCAACCTATGCGTCTGAATATGTGAATGAGGCTCTTCTCGAAGGCGACGAAGTCGTATTTAAAACCGCCGTTGGTGATGTCATTCGCGCCCGTGGAGTCGTAAATATCGCACGGAAAGCGGGCATTAATCGAAGCACGGTATTTAAGACATTAAAGCCTCAAACGCGCACATCGTTTACAACATTTCATTCTCTGCTGTGTGCCTGTGACATTAATTTCAGTACGCGACCGATACTTAGTATCAAAAGGGCAAAGGATAAATAGGATTGGATCCAACCCTTTTTTGATGCGGGAGCGCCCGCACGCTATAGGTGAATGAGCGTCAGCCAACGAATTAATAGGATTGTGAGACAGGCTCTAAGTCTCTCTAAACTTTAATGCGGGATAAGACCTCATGCTGGAAATGGTGCCGGACGAAGCCGGGATCGGGAATGGCATGTGGTGTTTTGATCAGGGAAGCTGAACCACCAGCTGCCAGCAGGTGATTCCGGTGGCGCTCAAAAGCCCCCGGTTTTAACAGCAGTGCTTCCATAGGCCCAACCGTGCCGAGCTGGCGCTCTTCTTCGTAGAAGGGTGCGACCTTGCACAAGGCCGTTTCCACGGCGCGGAGGAATTCCCTGACTTTCTGCCTGTTTTCGCAATCGTCCTGCCATTCTTCGAGCGCCAGCAGATAGATCCCCGGAGTTCGTTCAGAGTCGGGCGCCACGAAGTAATCGACCAGTCGCTCGTCGACGAGGTGAGATGCTATGTCGATGGCCTCGACTATATGATGCTCGGCTGTCTTCTCGCTGGACACGTTGATGACCTGGCCCTCACGCTCCACAAATTCGATGACGGGGCTCTGCCCATAGAACTCCAGCACCCGCACGACGTCGTACAGCCGGTAACGCACGAACCCGGCCAGAGTAGTGATGACGATTTCGTAACTACGCCCTGGTTCGGCTTGCCAGGGAGCTATGGGCCGGGCCTGAGGGTTATCGATCTCTTCTATCGGCAGCAATTCTATATAGGCCAGATTGGATAGCAGCAGGTAATGTGGCCGGTCGGCAGAGAAACCGAATCCTATGGTTCCTTCCGAGGCGCTGTAGACTGGTGAGAAGATCGGAACATTGCCGAGGTAAGGCTGCAGTTGGTCGGTGTAGAAGCGAAATGCGCCGCCTGTCGCGGTCAGAATCGCACCGACGTCCGGCCAGATCTCAGAGACCGTGAAAATGACCCGCGTTCCAGCAAGGGCGGTCAATTCGCGGGCCCGTGCCGGGTTCGGGTGCAAGCGTCGTTCCAGACGGCGCCGTGTTTCGACCGGCAACTCCAGCCGCGAGGTAATCGTCCCGTCCGCCAGATCTCGCAGCAACTCCTCGGCGCGGGTGTGCAGATCGCGCATGGCATAAAGGATCGTGATCGGGAAGAAAGAGACGATCGTCCACAGCCGTTCTTCGCAGAGGCCGAACAGCAGATGCAGATAGCGTGCAGCCGTCTGCTCGGGCAGGTGTGAGACATCCATGGGCGAGGTCATAATCAAGTCGTTGATAGGTGCTACCTTCTGGAATCCACCTGTGGTCGCCGAACCTGTCGTTTGGCCGCTTACAGTAGGGGGGTTCAAGTGGTCGATCATGATCGTCATGAACCGGCCGTGCATCGGCTTTAGCATGCCTGCTCGCAGCGCCAGGCCCATTGCTGTCAACTTCGTGGTAACCCCCATGCGCATCTGCTTCCGTGTGACCGGAATCATCTTGGAGGAACCAGTCGTGCCGGAAGTGTTCGCGAAATACACGACCGTTCCCCCGCTCATGAGATGCTGTTCTCCGGCCGCAGTCCGTTCGATGTAGGGCGCGTAATCGGCGTAGGTCGTGACCGGCAACGTCTCGAAAACCCGACGTCGTGCACGCGTATCCAAACCGCATTGTCGTGCGAATTCAGTTCGCCGATTCTGCGCCAGGATCCCGTCCAGCGTCCGCTGGCTTGCGGCTTCGAACCGCGCCGTCTGCTTCATGAATTTGCTGGCCGAGCGTTGCATTGCCCAGGAAATGGCTGGACCTGCTGCTTGCAGAAACCTGCGCCGGCGTGACCGGGTACGAAGTCGTTGTCTTTTTATGGTTGACTTCACAATGCTGTACGGTAGGTGTTCATCCCCTGTGCCTCAATCATATACCTTATGCGGGTCGAACCAGCGCAAGTCCTTGAGAACTCGAGAATATTGATCGAAGAGATCCGGTTTCCGGCGACTAAATGCTCTATTTTGACCCTGAAAACGGCGTGTAGGCAACGCCCGCCTCGTTGAGATATTTCACTGGTCACTACCGTTATGCGGGTCTGCACTGCCTTATGGGCGACCCCATCTTGCCCACTTTATTTTGCCCACTAAGGTGATTTGTAGCCAGGCTCTTGTTAAACGTTGGCTTCACTTAGGGATTCAAACGTTGCAGCATGCTCATGCCGATATAGCCATGCATCTGTGCGTATCCCCAACCGCCTTCTGCTTCAAGCTGACGTCCGAGCTGCAGATGATTTTCCGCTTCCCGGATCAATGCCTGCTGACCTGGATCGGTAGTTGCCGGTAACTTTTCCAAAAGCGATTCCAGGCGCCCCAGCACCTCGGCCGTCGCGTCTTCCTTTTTTGCCAGATAGTCCCGTTTGTAGTCGAGCGCCAACTGCTGGGCCGCGCTGGCCTTGCTGATCGAGTGTTGCGCCAGAATGCCGCTCTCCCGGAACTGTTCCTCGACGAACGCTTCTTCGGCCCGCAACAACTCGGTCGCGGCCTCGACCATCAACTCCCGTGATCTCGCATGCTCTTCATACTCCGAAATGTCCAGCGCCGCAGTTCGGCTGATTTCCCGCGCCAACCCGATGGTCTGCAATGCTTCGCGATAACCCGCATAACCCGGTACGTCCATAACGGTTCTGAAGCCCAGCGACGGGCCAGGTTCGTCGGGTTTTTTTATGCCGCGGTCGGCACCGCGCGCACTGCCGATATCGCTACCGGACGAACCGCCACGGACCGACAGATAGCTATCATTCAGAAAACGCAGGATGGCCCGGTTGGGTGGGGCGCCGGGATAAGGCGCGTACCAGGTGCTGGTCCATTCCCAGACATTGCCCGCCATATCGCACAACCCATACGCGTTGCATCCTTCTGGATAGGCCCCGACCGGGGTCGTGGCGCGTAGTCCCACGTTGGCCTTACTCTTGTCGAAAATATTGCCCCACGGCCAACGCAAGCCGTTAGTACCGCGCGACGCCTTCTCCCATTCCTGTTCTGTGGGCAGGCGCCGTCCCTTCCAGGCCGCAAATGCCGTCGCATCCATGTAGTCCACACCGACGACCGGATGCTGTTCCTTGTCCGCCGGGATGTCTCCAGAGTCCGACCAGTACTGCGGATATCGATGACCGGTTGCGTCGACAAAAGTCTTATAGTCCTGATTGGTTACCGGGTAGATATCAATAAGAAAAGGTTGCAGGTTGACGACATGACGCGGCTTTTCATCATTGTCGTTGTCGTAAAACTCGTTATTGTTGCCCATCGGAAACGGGCCGGCGGGAATCAACGCCATGCCGTCAGGAACCTGAAGCCGATCTGGTGTGGGCTTCGCTTTCTGGGCATTGGCGTTGGTCATGACAACAGTCATTAGCAGCACTAACGCAAAAATACTTCGGCACATACTCATAAACATCTAATGCAGACCATCGACAGCAGTGGCGACTACGCGAAAGCCATTGTAGTAAAGCCGGAGTTCCGGGGCATAACGATCGCGGGTCGCGTTAAAGCACACGTCAGGCTTGTTGTACCAGGAGCATCCACGCAGCACTTTTTCTTCGCCGGAAGGCGGACCCATGGGGTCTTTCTCGGGCGATACCTCGTAATAGTCGGCCTGATGCCAGTCATGCATCCACTCCCAGACGTTCCCGGTCATGTCGTAAAAGCCCCAGCCGTTCGGCGCAAAGCTACCCACCCGGGTGGTCATCGGCTGGGATTTGGACATTGTGTTGCCCTCGTTGTCCCACCAGGCTTTCCAGCCGTCCCGGTCCGGAATATGGCCGATGCGCCAGATCGAAATATTGGCGCCATCGACATCCCATTCATCGCCGAAGACGTAGTTTTTGCCGTCCATGCCCGCTCGCGCGGCATATTCCCATTGGGCTTCCGTAGGCAGACGGTAGGTTTCGCCGCTGATCGTCGACAACCATTTCGCGTAGGCTTCGGCATCCGGTGAGTTCACATTGGTCACCGGATGGTTCGGATAAAGGTGCAGGTAGTCACCCCAGCCCTTCGGCGGGACCGGCGGTTTACGCTCCGTCGCTGCACAGAATGCCAGGTACTGCGCATTCGTGACCAGAAAGCGACTCATCTGGAAATCCGAAATCTCCACTGAATGAACATGCGCAAAATCCTTACCGTAGTCCGGATTGACGGCCGGACCGTTGTTACCCATTCGGAAGCGGCCACCTTTCACCGCGATCATCTCCGGCAGCAGCACACGGTTTTGGGAGACGCCAAAAAATTCGCCGACGCTGTCGACATCAAGATTCGCTGCGCTGGCTGAGCCGATCAGCTCGGCGCCGGGCGGCAGCGGGTCGCTCGGACGCCGACCTCTGAAGCCCACGAACGTGGCCTGTCCGTAAAGCCCGTATTCAATCACCCCGGACATCGTGTCGCCGTTCACTTTGGCTTGGTAAACCGCGGCCATCGGTTGGCCGCCAAACTCGAGCACAGCGGTGAATTCGAGGTTCTCACCGTCGAAGCTGCCGACAAACCGGCCCGACGCGGAGTTGCTGTCGATGAAACCGATTACGCGACTCTCTTCGTGCAAGAACAGGACTTCACGTTGCCCCGGGCCATTGGGGGAGGTCAGCACATCAAAGTACCATTCCCCCGAAAGAGAGTATTCCTCGGCGGCCGTTACGCTTCCGCAGAAAAGTGCCAGTGCGAGAAAGGGTAGATTCTTGGCGGCATGCCGCATAACCGAGGTCGCTCATTGTTATTGTTGGAAATCAATGTATAGAAATGCCCGATGCGAATCCACCCTGTTTCGCGGCCGCTGTTCACAAGTCGCACACAAGCATCGAATAGCGATACCGGATCGATATGCTAGGATTCTCCCCATATTTCGGCAGGCCAACTGACGATGAATCAAAGCCTTCGGAACCTGTTATGTGCGGGTCTTATCGCCGCGACCCTCAGTGTTCTGACACGGAAGGCCGGAACCTGATCCGCGGCCGACCGATCGTCGTCACGCAAATGGTAAACCGAGACAGGAGACACGCGGATGGGTAATAACAGGCTAACGGAACCTGGCCATATAGGCGCGATGCAGAGCAAGAATCGCACCATCATGGCGGCGATGGGGATCCGTGGCACGACTGACGAGGATGGTGACTGGGGCGAACGCACCCAGGCCTTTTACACAGCGCGGGCTGCCGGCGGCGTGGGTATCATCATCCCCGAAATGGTGTTTGTTTCCCGAGCCCTGGAGCCTGCCGCCAGTACCTGTATCGATCTTGCCTCGGACGCCCACCTGGAGTCCGTGCGCCGACTCGCCGATTCCCTGCATCACTACGACTGCAGACTCGGCATACAACTCACTGCCGGCTTTGGCCGGGTGGTGCCGCCGTTCCTTGCGCCGCAATGGTGGACCGAAGACCCGCTGCCCGCAGAGCACCGGCCGGTCTCCGCATCGATCAACAATAATCATTACTTGCCCGATCGACGGAAATTCGATTCGCGCCCGTTGACCACGGCGGAAGCCGCGGCCCATGCGCAGGCCTTCGGTTTTGCCGCGCAGCGCGCCCGGGAGGGCGGTGCAGATTGTGTCGAGCTGCATGGCCACGAAGGGTATTTACTCGACCAGTTCATGACGAAGCTCTGGAACCGTCGCGACGACCGCTATGGTGGCACCCGTGAAAAGCGGCTGACCTTCGCCCGCGAGGCCATCGCCGCGATCAGGCGCGATGCGGGCGAGGATTTTCCGATCATTTATCGTTTCGGGCTAACGCATTATGTTCCCGGCGGCCGGGAACCTGAAGAAGGTCTCTGGATTGCTCAGCAGCTGGAGAAAATGGGTGTTGCCGCATTGCATGTCGATGCCGGTTGTTACGAATCTCACTGGTGGCCACATCCACCGCAGTACCAGGAACCGGGCTGCATGGTCAGTCTGGCAGAGCAGGTCAGGCAACTGGTTTCGATACCGGTGATCGCTGTAGGCCGGCTGCAGGATCCGGAAGTTGCCGAAAGCGTGCTGCAGGAGGGCAGCGCTGACTTCGTTGCGCTGGGCCGCGGGCTGCTGGCAGACCCGGAATGGGTCAATAAGGTTCAGAGCGGCAAAGCAGCCGACATTATTCCATGCATCAGTTGTCATGAGGGTTGCCTGCAACAGATGACGGAAGGCAAACCCACCAGTTGCGCGCTGCGGCCGACCACCGGGCACGAGCTCGAGTGGCCGATGTCACCGCTTGCGGGTAAGGCTTCTTTGCTGGTCGTCGGCGGTGGACCGGCGGGTCTGGAAGCGGCGCGCGCTGGCGTCGAACGCGGATTCGACGTGACGCTCTGGGAGGCGGGCGACAAACTCGGTGGCAACCTCTGGCCGGCGGCGGAACCGGATTTCAAGCTGGATATTGCGCGTTACGTAACCTACCTCCGTCAGTTGGCGAAGCAATTGCCGATCGACGTCGTGTTGAACAAGCACGCCACGACGCAGGACATCATCGACTTCGAAGCGGACTATGTGATCCTCGCCACCGGCGCCGCAATGGAAGCGCTGCCGTTCGAAAGCACCGAAACAGTCAAAGTTCTGACGGCGATTGATCTTCTGACTGGCGCGGCCACAACCCGGGGTAAAAGAATTGTCGTCATGGGCGGTGGCCTGGTCGGCTGCGAAACCGCCGTTCACCTGGCTCGCGGAGGTCAACAGGTGACGTTGACCACGCGGCGCGGCGCAGAAAAGCTCGGCGGTGACATCGTCGACCGTAGTAACCGCGAAATGCTGAAACAGATGATCAGGGATGCAAACATCCGGATCATGGAGCATATGGTGCCGGTCCGAACAGAGAACCACGGTGTCGTTGTCGAACGAGACGGAGAAGAGATCAGCATCCAGGCGGACAGCCTGGTTTTCGCCGGCCGGTTGTTACCTTGCGACGGTTTGATGAAGGACCTCGAGGAATTCTATGCAAGCAAATCCGGTAGCGTCTTTAGCGCGGGCGACTGCGTCGAAGTGGGCAGCATCATGAACGCCGTCTGGGGCAGCTTCAATTCGATACGAACGATTGCGGCTTGAATGCTGAACACTCGGGGAGTGCGTTTGTACCTGATATCGCGGACACATAGAAAAGACTAATAATGGGCCAGACAGCCAGCGTCGATCCAGTATTGCCCAGATGTGGAAAGTACTTTATAAATATACTATAAGTATTTAATATATTTGATAATAAATTTAAAAAGTCAACCCATCCCGTTGCAGCCGGCGGGCAATCGCCGTCGTGACCTCGTCAAGAGTCTCAAACCCGGTTTCTTTATCGTAGGTCGTGGTGTCGATCGTGTAGACGAGCTTGGCTACATGGGAATTAACCAAGTCGATACGAAAATCAGCACGTTATCAATTTCCGCGCTTGCCCAACGCGCCGGCACCGCATACCCTTCTTATGGGGTCCGCGCTGGTCCCCCCGCGGCGGCGATCCGCGAACCCCGTCAGGCCCGGGAGGGAGCAGCGGTAACGGAGATACCGGGCGCCGGGGTGTGGCTGGCGCGGATTCTTTAGCGTAGGCGGAACAAGATCAACGAAATGGGTTACCTCGTACTTGCAAGGAAATGGCGGCCGAAGACGTTTCCCGATGTCGTCGGCCAGGCGCATATCGTGCGTGCGTTGACCAATGCGCTGAGTTCCGGCCGCGTACATCATGCTTTTTTATTCGCCGGGACGCGTGGGGTTGGCAAGACCACGATTGCACGGATTCTGGCCAAATCCCTGAATTGCGAGCAGGGCGTCTCGGCCGAGCCCTGTGGCCAGTGCAGCGCGTGTATTGGCGTTGACGAAGGCCGGTTTGTGGATCTTATCGAAGTCGATGCGGCTTCCCGCACCGGCGTCGACGATACGAGAGACCTGCTCGATAACGTGCAATACACACCCAGCGCCGGCCGGTTCAAAGTTTATCTGATTGACGAAGTCCACATGCTGTCACGTCAATCGTTCAATGCCTTGTTAAAGACTCTTGAGGAACCACCGCCCCACGTCAAGTTTCTGTTCGCGACGACTGACCCGCAAAAGCTGCCGGTTACCGTACTGTCGCGATGCCTGCAATTTAACCTGAAACGTCTTACAACCCAGCAGATCGTCGACCGCATGAGCATGATCTGCGAGGCAGAGGATCTCGATGCGGAAGCTGCGGCGTTGAAGAGGCTGGCGCGCGCGGCGTCGGGTAGTATGCGTGACGCGTTGAGCCTGCTCGATCAGGCGTTGGCGTACGGCGCCGATAAACTGTTGGATCCGGACGTTGCGGCAATGCTCGGCAGCATGGACCGCCATCGCATCATTGACCTGTTGCGCGGCTTGGCGGACGGTGATGGCAGCCGGTTACTGGCGAAGATTCACGACCTGGATGAGTTGGTGCCGGACTATGAAATCGTCCTGGATGAATTGGCGACCGCCCTGCAACGTATTGCGGTGATTCAGTTGGCCGGGGCGGAAGCGCTCGAGGATGAGGATGAACTCGAATCGCTACAGGATCTGGCCACGCAAATTGGTCCGGAGCAGTTGCAATTGTTTTACCAGATCGCCGTAACAAGTCGACGCGATCTCGGTCTGGCGCCGGATCCGCGCATCGGATTTGAGATGGCTATGTTGAGGATGTTGGCATTTCAACCGGTCGAGTCCACACCGATTCCCGTAGCACGTGCCGGACGAGAGAAACCACGGCGCGTCGCAAGTGGCGAGAAGAAAGCTCCGCCGCCAATCGATGCAGGCGTACAGCAGCGGGAGATCAGCACCGAAATTGCATCGTCCGAGGACTTGCTGGACTGGCCCGGGTTCGTGACCGGTCTGGCGCTGGATGGCGCCGCACGCCAGTTGGCCGAGAACAGCGCTCTTGAATCCAGTTCGCCATTCGATTTGCGACTCGGTCTCGAGCGGCGCAATGAGCATCTTCTGACCGACAAATTAAAGCATCGGCTGGTCGAGGCCGTTCAGGCACGAATGGGAAGTGGGATAAACGTCCATTTCCGGTTGACCGATGAGGTGGGCCCCACTGCGGCCGCCAAAGTGGCGGATCAGGCGAAGAAAAAACTGCGTCAGGCGCACGAGATCATCGACAATAATCAGGAAATTAAGGAACTCGTCGACATGTTTGGCGGAGAGGTCGTTGCGGACTCGATTCAGCCGGTACGCACCGAGACTGACGGGGATTGATTCGAACGTATTTTTATTGAGCGAGCTTTGCTCGCAGAAAACCTGAGGAACACGTATATGAAAGCTGATCTTGGCCAGCTGATGAAGCAAGCGCAAAAAATGCAGGAACAGGTCCAAAAAGCTCAGGAAGAGCTGACCGGGCTTGAAATCCAGGGCGAAGCCGGCGGCGGACTGGTGAAACTCACGATGACCGGTCGGCATGAAGTACGAAAAATTCAGATCGATGATGTCCTGTTATCTGAGGATCGGGAAATGCTGGAGGATGTTCTTGCCGCGGCTTTTAACGACGCGCTGCGGAAAGTTGACAAAACCGTCGAGGAAAAGTACGCGGGAATGACGTCGGGGCTGGGATTGCCCGCTGGGCTGAAGTTGCCCTTCTAGGATGAGTTTCACGCCACGACTGCAAAACTTGTTGTCGGCTTTGCGTTGCCTGCCCGGTGTCGGGCCGAAATCAGCTCAGCGTATTGCATTTCATTTGCTTGATAAGGATCGCGACGGTGCCCAGACGCTGGTCGAAGCACTGCAGGCGGCGCTCGAGGGCGTGGGGCTTTGTGAGCAATGCCGGATGTTTGCCGATGAGACGCTTTGCCCGGTCTGTGCCGACAAGAAGCGCGATGAGGGTCTGATTTGCGTCGTCGAGACTCCAGCCGATGTCATCGCCGTGGATGAATCGGGTGGCTACCGTGGCTTGTATTTTGTGTTGATGGGCCGGCTGTCGCCGCTTGATGGTATAGGGCCTGACGACCTCGGCGTGGCACTGTTGGAGGAACGGCTGGCCAGTGGAGACGTTCGGGAGCTTATTCTGGCGACCAGCGCGACCGTCGAAGGGGAGGCGACAGCAGCCTTTCTTGCGGGTATTGCGGCGCGCGCCGGAGTATTGGCGAGCCGCATTGCGCATGGCGTTCCAATGGGCGGGGAACTCGAATTCGTTGACAGCAGCACACTCTCGCTGGCGCTGTCGGCGCGTACCGCGATGCACGACGAGTAGGTCCGGCCGCCCCCCCGGACACCAATTCTCCCCTAAGCGCCCCGTAGCAGTCGTTTGTAAGCCTCATAGCGCCGCGCACTGATACGCCCCGCGTCGCGACCGTTCTTGACCGCGCAATCCGGTTCACGCAGGTGTTGGCAGTTGTTAAAACGACAGCTATCAGCCGCCGCAAGAATTTCCGGAAAGCCGCTCTGTACTCTTGTTGCTTCGCGGATAACAGGCACGAAATCCCTCACACCCGGTGTATCGATCAGTCGTCCGCCGCCGGGAAGCCGATGCATGGCCGAGGCGGTGGTGGTATGAATACCTTCGGCGGTTGCCACGGATACCGCTCCCACGGAAATCGCGGCATCGGGTACAAGCCGGTTGATCAGGGATGACTTGCCGACTCCGGATTGCCCGACCACGATACCTGTTTCGCTTTTCATCGCATCAGCCAGCTGCTGTACGCCATCACCGTCAGTGGCGGATACCGACAGCACCTGGTACTGGAGGCGAACGTATTCCTGGATTTCCAGCCTGTCAGCGGCGCGATCGAACTCGAGATCGTTCTTATTCCCGACCAGCAAAACCCGGCAGCCCATCAGCTCTGCGGCACAAAGGTAGCGATCGATCAGGAACCAATCGGGCGCGGGCACCGGAGCGAACACGACCACCACACATGTCAGGTTGGCAGCCAGGACTTCTGTCCTGGTCTGGCCAGGTGGCTGACGCTCCAGGCTATTAGTTCGTGGCTGGATGCTGGTGACCAGGACCGTGTCGCCGTGTTTCTGGCGGGTCCAGCAGACATGATCGCCACAGACCACCCGCAGCCGCCGCCCCTTAACGACGTAGCGTTTTTCTTCACCGGATTCTGTTTCGAGTCTGCCGCGTTGACCATGGGCGGCAATGATCAGGCCAGTCGTTAAGCTTCCGTTATCGGCCATGACGCGGGCGATACACAGAATACGTATTAGGGTTTGCTAGAATCATCTTACCAGTGAGTGAAGCAGGGCGTATTCCATGGGTACTCAAGATGGCCGGTTGATCTGGATTGATTTGGAAATGACCGGTCTGGACTCCCAGCGGGATTCTATCATCGAGATCGCGACAATCGTCACGGATACCAGTCTCGGGACCATTGCGGAGGGGCCGGTACTGGCGATAAATCAGCCCGATGCGGTCCTGCAGGCGATGGATAACTGGAATACTCGCCAGCATAAGGGCTCCGGACTGACTGACCGCGTTCGCGCGAGCCAGGTAACGGCGGCCGAGGCCGAATGCGCAACCCTGGAGTTTCTGCAGCAGCACGTCGCCGCGAAGGCTTCACCAATGTGTGGTAACAGCATCTGTCAGGATCGGCGATTTATGGCCAGGGAAATGCCTCTGCTGGAGGAATTTTTCCATTACCGTAACCTCGACGTCAGTACGCTGAAGATTGTCGCCGGACTCTGGGCGCCGGAGGTGTTGGCCGGTGTCAGCAAGAATTCCGAGCATCTGGCGCTTGCGGATATTCGGGATTCAATTGCCGAGCTGCGGCATTACCGCGAGCATTTGTTGAAACTGGATGGTGGAGCGGCGGTGCCTGCGGGCGGATAGTCGCTGAAAATAATCCACCATTTGTCGACGGTTTTCTGAAAATCAGTAAATAAATCAATTGTATTTCGCGATATTCTAGAGTTAAATATTCAACTCCGGGTGGGGCTATGACCGACTGGCAAGGCGTGTATAAAAGGATGGTTTGCGAGATTAAAGGTTTAAATTCTGCTGCACTGTGGCAAAGCAGTGTGCGGCCAATTCGTGGCTTGTCTTGTACGGCAATGTTGTTGGCTTGTATGGCGCTTTTCCCGGCGCAGGATGCGGGTGCCCAAGGCGCGGAAAGCGCCTGGGTAACGGATCAATTCGAAGTCACCATGCGCACCGGCCAAAATAAGAGCAAGACTATCGTGCGCATGCTTAAAAGCGGCACACGCGTCGAGCGTCTCGAACGCCCGCCGGGCTCGGACTATTCCCGGGTTCGAACGGGAAGTGGTGCCGAGGGTTGGGTGCTGAACCGCTACCTGCTGACAAGACCACCGGCACGCATAACCTTGCCCGATGTTGAAAAGCGCCTGCAGCAAACGCAGGAACAGCGCAAGCAATTGGAGCGCCAGGTGCGAACTTTAACCGAGGAACGCACTCAATTGCAGCGCCAGCTTAACCAGCTGCAGAATTCCGGTGAGGATGTGCAGAAACAATTGGATAATGTTCGGAAGTTGTCATCCAATGTGATTCAGATCGATGATCAGAATAAGCAACTGCGGCAGCGCTTGATCGATAACGAGCTGGCCGTCGACGAACTGAAAGCGGAAAATTCGCGCCTCGGGAGCCGATCAAACCGCGAATGGTTCGTAATCGGTGCCATGGTCATCATGTTCGGCATACTGGTCGGTTTGATTCTGCCGCGCATACGCTGGCGAAAGAAATCAAGCTGGGGTGATCTCTGATCGCTTAAATTGTAAAAACTCAGGTCTTATCGGACAGACAGTGTCCGATCAGGCGCAGAACAGACTTCGCAAACCCACTGTTGGAGGCAGTTCGCCGGAGACTCTTTCCGCGGGAATAAAGCGGACCGCAGGGAGCCATCCCAAGGAAAGAGTCTCCGGCGAACTGCCGCGAGCTCTGGCACATTCCCGAAATAGCCAATGTCCACCAAGCGAAATCCTCTGCCGCAGACAAGGCCTCGGCGGGTCACGACGTTTGGAATCGGTGAACCAATGCGATACCCGCCGTACAGCGCCCGTCAAATTAAGTCTGAGTTATTACGCTTAAACCGACTCGCCGGCAAGGAATAACCAGGTCTCAAGCACGGTATCCGGATTAAGGGAAAGACTGTCGATTCCCTGATCGAGCAGCCAGCGCGCAAAATCCGGATGATCCGACGGACCTTGTCCGCAAATGCCGATATATTTGTGCTGCTTCTTGCAAGCCTGAATCGCCATCTTCAAGAGGGCGAGTACGGCGTCGTCCCGTTCATCGAACAGATCAGCAATGAGTCCTGAGTCGCGGTCCAGGCCGAGCGTAAGTTGGGTCATGTCATTTGACCCGATCGACATGCCGTCAAAGTATTCGAGGTATTGTTCGGCGAGCAGTGCATTGGTCGGCAGTTCGCACATCATGATCAGCTTCAGGTCGTTTTCACCACGCTTCAAACCATTTTGTTGCAGCAGTTCAGTGACTTCCCGTGCTTCCTGTACGGTGCGAACGAAAGGCACCATGATCTGTACGTTAGTCAGTCCCATTTCATCACGAACCCGCTTCAGTGCCCGGCATTCCATCTCAAAACAGGCCTGGAAGCTGGCGGCCCGATAGCGTGATGCACCGCGGAATCCGAGCATCGGGTTTTCTTCGGCAGGTTCGTAGCGTTCGCCGCCTATCAGGTTTGCGTATTCGTTGGATTTGAAATCCGATAGCCGGACGATCACCGGCATTGGTGCAAAGGCGGCTGCAATGCACGCAATACCCTCACTGAGCTTGGCAACGAAGAATTCCACCGGATCCGGGTAGCCTGCCATTTGTTCCCGGATTATTTCCTTCATGTCCGCCCGCTGGCTATCAAACTCCAGCAATGCCTTGGGGTGTACGCCGATCATTCGGTTGATGATGAATTCCAGTCGCGCCAGGCCAATGCCATGGTTTGGAATATTCGCAAAATCGAACGCGCGATCAGGATTGCCGACATTCATCATGATCTTGACCGGTGCTTCGGGGAGCTTGTCGATCTCGATCTGCTGATGCTCGAAAGCCAGGCTGCCTTCGTAGACATACCCCTCGTCACCTTCGGCACAGGACACGGTCACTATCGTCCCGTCCGCGAGTTTGTCAGTCGCATCGCCGCAACCCACGACCGCGGGTACGCCAAGCTCCCTGGCAATAATAGCCGCATGACATGTTCGCCCACCGCGGTTGGTTACGATGGCTGCGGCCTTTTTCATCACCGGCTCCCAGTCCGGATCGGTCATGTCGGCAACGAGGATATCCCCGGTTTCAATGCGCTTCATTTCTTTTGCGTGCTTGATGACCTTCACCGGTCCGGAACCGATGCGGTGTCCGATGCTACGACCCTGAACCAGCACCCGCGACCGGTTCTTCAATGCGTAGCGTTGAATGACTCGCCTGCCCTTGCTTTGGACGGTTTCGGGCCGGGCCTGCAACAAATAAATCAGACCGTCCTGTCCGTCTTTTGCCCATTCAATGTCCATCGGTATTGCATAGTGCTCTTCGACAATGAGAGCGTAACGCGCAAGGGTCTCGGCTTCTTCGTCAGTCAGCGAGAACTGCATTGAATCCACCGGATCGACATCGACCATGTCCACCGTCTTATCCGCACTGCTGGCATCGCTGTAGATCATTTTCAGGGCCTTACCGCCAAGATTCTTCCGCAGCAGCGCGCGCTTACCGGCTCGCAGGGCCGGCTTGTATACGTAAAACTCATCGGGATTGACGGCCCCTTGAACGATCGACTCGCCGAGGCCATAAGATGCGGTAATCAGAACCATATCACGGAACCCGGACTCCGGATCCAGCGTGAACATCACTCCGCTGCAGGCAAGATCGCTGCGTACCATGTGTTGTACACCGACGGACAGCGCGACGTCTTCGTGCTTGAAACCCTGGTGAACGCGATAGGCGATGGCGCGGTCGTTGTACAGGGACGCGTATACCTCATGGATTGACGTCAACAATTGATCCAGGCCGCTAATATTCAGGAATGTCTCCTGTTGGCCGGCGAACGATGCGTCCGGAAGGTCCTCGGCGGTCGCGGAAGAGCGTACGGCAACGTTCAATGCTGCATCGTGATCGTCTTGCATGGCTCGCCAACTCGCCTCGATCTCATGACGCAGACGCTCCGGGAATGCCTGTTCCTTAATCCAGCCGCGGATTTTGTGACCCGTTTGCTCCAGCGCATCGATGTCTTCCACATCAAGGTTCGCCAGTGCGGACCTGATGCGGTCCGCCAGGGGGAGCTGTTCGGTGCCCGTCTGCTGCAGAAAGTCTCTGTAGGCCTGTGCTGTTGTGGCAAATCCACCTGGGACGCGAATACCCAGCGTGCCAAGATTATTTATCATCTCGCCTAGCGATGCGTTCTTGCCGCCAACATGCTCGATATCGGCCATGCCAACCTGATGCAATGGAACGACATAGGTTCCCAATACTTTCTCCCTTGTTTTGTCCGTAAAGACGTGCAGAATCAGTCTGTCGATATATACCAATGTGGGTACAAAAATGTCTCGCCGAACCGTGTTCTTTCTATCCGATCAGACTGGCGTCACGGCTGAAACGCTTGGTCATAGCTTGCTGACACAGTTCGAGGGGCAACAATTCGAGAAAATCACTCTGCCATTTATCGATTCTGTTGACAAGGCGGAGGCTGCTATCCGCCAGATTAATGCCGTCAGCGCGGAGGAGGGTGTTCGGCCCATTATTTTCTCGACACTGATCAATAACGATGTACGCAAGTTATTCATGGAGGCCTCTGCTCTGTACCTGGGGTTTTTCGAGTCATTCGTCGGCCCACTGGAGCGTGAACTCGAGGTGGAATCGTCCCACATGATCGGGCGTGCCCACGGCATGACGGATGCGGCCGCATATGACAAGCGCATAGAGGCGACGAACTTTGCGCTCACCTACGATGATGGCGCAAAGACGAAGGGGTACGGGGAAGCCGATGTGATTCTCATTGGCGTTTCCCGCACCGGTAAAACTCCGACTTGCCTCTATCTGGCGATGACCTACGGTATTTTCGCGGCAAATTATCCGCTCGCCGAGGATGAACTCGAATCTGGAGATTTGCCGACGGCATTAGAGTCTTATCGTGACAAGCTTTTCGGTTTGACCATCTCAGCGGAGCGCTTGCGCCGGATTCGGCAGGAACGTCGGCCGTCGGGTCGTTATGCCAGTATGCAACAGGTCACATTCGAATTGCGTGCCGCTGAGGGCTTGTTTCGTCGCTGCCAGATTCCAAACATCGACACCACGCGCTCTTCTATCGAAGAAATCTCCAGCAAGATTTTAAGTAGCACAAAAGTCGAACGCCGCGTCAGTCCATAAGAATTACCGTTAGCGCGGCACGCACTCGGCCCTAACATAAATTTGCCAACCGTGGGTAGACTTATTTCAAATCGCAAAAAAATAAGCTGTGATATAGTCAAATGCATGCTTACGGAGAGCAACATCGTTCCAGAATGTATCTATGGTCCCGGCAGTTTTGGCGGGCTCATGGCGCTGTACGAAGGCAATCTCATAAAGTTGAATTACCTTCTCGGGGGTATTGGTAAGAGTGCGGGCGATCGGTATTTATCCGCCGGTACGGCGGACTGTGATCTGTATCTCACTGTGGAATCGAGCGTCAGGTACACGCAAGTGTTTCGTATGACTTATTTGTTTCTGGACGAGGATTTCCCCGCCGAAAACCGGTTAATCGCGGACCCGGATTTATGTGTTCGCGTTTACCTTGACGCACGGCTGGTCGAGGTGGCGGGTTGGGCTGCCCACCATCAGCATGACGTGTTGAAAAGCCTGCAACAGCGGTTTACCAGAGAACTCGACCGGCGTTGGGCTAATAATATGATGCTTGGCAAATGGCTCGACTATCTACTGGACATGGGTCATTCATTCCGGCCGGTCAGTGATCTCGTGAAACCTGATGATCGTTGTGCGGCCACTCTGGCGCTGCCGAGATAAGGTCACGCACTGGTCAGGTCGGCTGGCCGGGCGAACTCTCAATTTTCAATATAAATCCCGTTTCTGGACGCGTTCTGGGCGAAAACTGTAGATCACTTCAAGGTTTTCCCCCACTGGATTACGTTAATTTCCCCCATGGTCCAGGATCTCTGGAAGGGCCGGGTACAGTTTCGCATATATATGATGAACAACGTCGCATTGCCATTACGTTCCAATAGTGCCGAGCCGGAAGAGGAGCGCTTACTCAAGCTTTTCTGGAATCGCGCTGAACTCAAGAAAGAACTGGCAGCGCTGCGGGCTGAAGGCCACCGACTGAAGGAGCAATTGCAGCAACAGGAGGGCGCGACATTTCGTTCTCAGCAGCGCCTGGAACAACTGGAGGGCCTGTTGGCAGATCCGCTGCAAGCCGCAAATGCGGCGGTTTTTTATCAATTGCGGGGTCTCTGGCACAGCTGTCGCAAGAAAATGTCGCGAATGGCTAATGATCTGTTCGAGCATCAAGAGACTCGGGAAAAACAGCGTGTACTCGATATATTTGAAGCGAAACACCGGGCCGCCCTCGATGTTATTTTAGGCCACATTAAGAAAGCCGAGGGAGAGGTGAAAGAGCTTAAACAGGAAATTCGCTCTTTGCGCGAACGCCATCAGAAACTTAGTGGTTTCTGGAACTATTTCACACGTCGGGCACTGGTGTCCAAGGCGGGTCCATACAAGTTGGAAATGAAACGCGCTGAAGCGAAATTGGAGCGTTTTCACCTGGCGCGGAAAGAAAAGGAGTCGCAAGCCCGTCCAGCATTCGATGGACTGAGTGTTGAGGGCAAGCGCAAGATAAATCTTGCGCTCATCGTGATTGCCCAGGAACTATTTCTTCACTTCGACAAAAGTAATATTAGCGTTTTGGCCAGAGAAGCGTCAGTGCGCCAGGTGCACGATGCCACCTACGGCGGGATCGATGAATGCCGCGAAATGAATGCTTATATTGAAAAGCGCTTGCGTAGTATGCCTGGCGGTGGGGACCTGGCTGCGACGCTGCAGAACCGCACGAAAATCCTTGAAAAGAGCGCAACCTATCGGCGCGATACGGACACCGTTCCGGTAGCCGGTACGTGTGCAGAAATTCAGGTACAAATTGCGGATGATGTCGACACCCGCAAGACAAAGTCCATTCCGATCAACGTGCTGGCGGAAGAGTACTGGGAGATCTATACGGTACTGCTAAGCTGATAATTTCTTCAGGTTCCCGTGGCCCTCGTGTGCATTGAGGTATTGGTGTCATTCAGCCCGGCCAGATCCGTCAGGATCTCCACCGCCTGATCCAGCAGAATATCGGGTTGCTCGTCCTCACTAATATCGTCCAGCGATTCAATCGGATCCAGACCCATCGCCACGCGCCGTTCGTTCTCTCGCTGCAGCCGTTTTTCCCGTCGCGCTTCGCGTTCCAGTTTTCTCACGTCGATATTCAGTGAGACGGCATTCTGTGAACGGATCTCATCGATTGCTGCAATGTCGGACAGCAGGAAATCGATGTCAGGGTCACCCTGCATACGGTCGCTTTGATATTTGGTCAGAAATGCGATTTCGCTGTCCAGTGGCTGTCCGGCGGCAAAACCCGTTGGCTTGATTTGGTCCCAGGGTAAAGCGCGTTCGCGACTGCTTTCGCCAATTGTGGCCGGATCCACGGCCGACGGAAGATCGATATCCGGCAGTACGCCGCGGTGCTGCGTGCTGCCACCGGTGATTCGGTAATACTTACCGATAGTCAGGGTCAATTGACCCAAGCCGGGATCCGGCACGCGTCGCGCATATTGATCGAGGACGTAAAGGTTTTGTACGGTGCCTTTGCCGAAAGTCTGCTGGCCGATCACCACGCCACGACGATAGTCCTGAATTGCAGCCGCGAAGATTTCTGATGCCGAGGCGCTGAAGCGGTCGACCAGCAACGCCAGAGGACCCGTGTAGACTGGTGTAGCGGCTTCCTCTTGGAGGACTTCAATGCGGCCATTGGTGTCTTTGAGTTGTACGATGGGTCCGTCACCGACAAACAGTCCGGTCAATGATGTCGCTTCGGACAGATGGCCACCGCCATTACCTCGCAGATCAATCACCAAACCGTCAATTCCCTGATCTTCCAGTTCGGCTATCAGACGTTGTACATCGCGCGTAGTGCTCACGTAGTCTTCTTCGCCACGACTCCGCGCGTCATAGTCCTGGTAAAAGCTTGGAACGGAGATAACGCCGATATGGTGGGTCTGGCCGTCACGATCGATTTCAATGCGTTCACTCGCGGCAGCCTGCTCCTCCAGTTTTACCTTGTCACGGACGAGGTCGAGGATGTACTCATCAGTGCCCGGTAGCGCGTCTGCCGGTAGAATCTGCAGGCGCACAGACGTCCCACTGGGGCCACGGATTAACTGCACGACGTCGTCCAGTTGCCAGCCGACGACATCAACCAGATCGCCTTCACTGCCTTGACCGACGGCTGTAATTCGGTCATTAGGCGACAAACGGCCATCTATAGATGCCGGCCCGCCGGGAATTACATTGAGCACCGCGACTAATTCATCGTCCAGCTGCAGGGACGCACCGATACCCTGGTAAGAGAGGCTCATCTGGATCCGATATTCTTCGGATTGCCTTGGTGACAGGTAACTCGAATGGGGATCCAGTGTCCGCGCGAATGAATTCATAAATGATTCGAAAACGTCGTCGCTGTCCAGGCTGTTAATACGCTTCAATACACGCCGATAGCGTTTTTGCAGAATTTCCGCTACCTCGTCCCAGTCTTTTTCCGCCAGGGTCAGGCTCAACGCATCGTTGGTCACTCGCTGTCGCCACAAATCCTGCATTTCCGCCGGTGTGGTAAGCCAGGGCACATCTTCACGGTCGAACACGTATTCCTCATCAGTGTTGAAATCGATTTCTGTGTCCAGCAACGACAGCGCATAGCCCAGGTTTTGCTGGGCCCGTAGCCGATAGAGCCGGAAGATGTCGAATACGGACTCCAGATCGCCTGATCGCAGCACGTCGTCCAGTGACTGGCGATACCGTGAAAAGTAGATGATGTCTGAATCGAGGAAGTAATGTTTGTTTGCGTCCAGTGACTCGATGTAATTATCGAGGACTGATGCCGATAGTTCATCGTCAACGCGCACACGCGAGTAATGCGCGCGTTCCACGAATCGCGTCACCATGCGAGATATTTGACGGTGTCGTTGATCTGACTCGAGTACCGATGGGACAATGCCTTTATCAGCGGCTTTTTCCGGGGTCTCAGTCGTTGTCCATGCGAGTGATGTCGGCAAGGCAAGCGCGATCATCAATAACAGCGCGCGAATCGTTCGTAATCGAGTTTCCATACTAATCGAGGTCCATATCGGCCGCGTTTACATCAGCTTTTGATCTTTTTCGCGACTTTCGGTTCAATTCAACCCCCAAGGCTATATCCGGTCATCATATCAAGCAAGGCCCCAATGCGCAGAATCCGTATACTGACAAGAGGTAAAGAATGCATCCTTTTACGGTGGTTCTAGGCATCCTGCTGGGCAGTCTGTTCTCTATTTCCTTCAGCTTGTCCGTGGTTCTACTGATCTTCTGGATTCTGCAGAACGACGCTCCACGGTTTACCGACGAAATGCCCGAATTGGTCCGCAGTACGCTGATTTTTTGCGTTCTGACCGCGATCGCCGCGTTCGGGTTTGCCGGCACCGTTCGGCGCCGTGCCTGGCGTCATGCTTGTCTTGCAATGCTTTGGGCCGGTCTGCTGGGCACGGCGGTTTATTATTGGCCCGAGTAAGCATAGCGGGCATTCATAATGTTGTCGCCCCTTTGTGACATAAACACTAATAAAGTGAATATTAGTTGCTGAAACTAAAAGAGAAAATTCAAAAGGGCCGGGCTAGTACTCCATCAATACTACCTTGACGGAGTACTAGCCTGCATATTTCACCAGGGATCGCGGGTCCTGGGTGAGGGCTCGGACGGCTGAGGGCAGGCCTGGAGCGAAACCCATAGCCGTAGCTATGGGTTTAGTGAAGGTCAAGCTCAGGCGTTCGAGAACCGGCCAGGGCCGCGATAGGCGGACGGCGGTGTACGAACTGTAATCAGCAATCAACCGATAATCGCTATAAAATCGTTTCATCCATCAAATCCTTACACTCCGTCGGCTGCCGCCCTGGTGAAATATGCAGGCTAGGGTGTTTCCACAGAATCAGCGTTAAGCAAGTGACGCTGTAGCTTGAGTGTGCCGTACCAGACAGCGACGATGATCGACGGGGTGGTTACCAGAAGCCACGCACCGAGCTGGAATTTTGCCAGCTCGCCATAGATAGAGCCCATGAAACTGGCCAATCCGGCGGTGCCCTGGTACGGGCCGACCACCGCTTCGCCGACGACAAAAACCAGCACGGGCATTAAACCGAACCCGCACAGCAGGTGTGACACGACGGTCACCACGCGGGAACGCAAGGAAATCTCAGTAGTTGGCGGCAAAAACAGGACTCGACATTGAATCGTTGGCCGGATTCTCGCATGGAACAGGTTACGAGAAAACCGTTTCGCGGGATGGCGTTCTGCTACTGATGTGGGCTATTTTTTATTGCTACGTGAGTTTTTTCGGTGGCGAAAGTTATATCGCAGGCCAACGATTCCGAGTCCCACATGCAGACAAATCAGGCCGAGCAGGATTGCGTACGGCAAAATCCACGTCCAGCCGGGGGTGTACATCGCCGAAATAAGCGCGAATATGCCAAGGAATATGTAAAGGAAGGGCATCACCTCGTACAGCATTCTGGGCAGCCATAGCTTTTGCAGCAGAAGCGCACGGATCCGCTGGCCAATGCTTACCCGCTGATGAGTCGCGGATGAATGAATTACGCTGTCGTTCTGCATGTCTGTAAAGCTCGGCGCAGACTGTTACAGATCCTCAGGAAAATGTCTGTGAGCGCGCTCACAACAGTGTTCAGTCATGTTGCGAGGGCAAGCTACCGGTGCGACCGGGTGAATCGGCGGTCAGTGGGCTTGGTGGTCGCCCGGATGACTGATCCGGTCAACGAATATGAACCGTATTTCGCCGATATCGACCAGGTCTCCATCCTGCAGTTGATGGCGACTTATGGGCTCGGCATTGACCAAAATTCCGTTCTTGCTACCCAGGTCTTCGATGACCGAGCCATTCGCGTCAGTCAGAATCTGGGCGTGGTTGCGGCTGATAAAGTGATGACGAAGACGGATATCATTTCCCGGGCCACGACCAATCGTAATCGTGCCGTGCTCAATCACATATTCCCTATTCTGCTGATCATTGAGTGCGACCATAAAGCGGTTGGCTTTTTTCTTGCGCTTTGCTCGCCGGTGAGCCGCGTTTTTAGATCGACTGACGTCCAGCAAATGAATCGATGCCGGCTTTGAGATGTTGCGCTGGGCTTTTCGCCCGATTACGGTGATTGCTTCCAGTTTCGAACGTACTTCGTTTTCCATATGCTGAATGACTTCTCGCTGTTTCCTCAGCGCGGCAGTCGTTTCAGCGTGTTCGGCTTCAAGTTGAACCAGAGCCTGGTTTAGTCGATCGATTTCGCGATTCTTTTCATCCAGCTGATTTTTCATGCTCTGCTGTGAATATGTCACTTTCATCAATTCAGTATTCGCGGTCTCCAGCGCATTCGTATACTCGGTTCTTGCGACAAGCTTTTCTTGAAGTTCGCGACGTAAGGCCTGTCCCTCTGCCAGCGCATCTTCCTCTTTCAACAATGCTGAGTTTAGCCGCGCCGATTCGCAGCGCTGCTGGTCAATTTCCAGCAGTAAAGCCGAGTTCTCCTGCTTTTGCAGCGCCAGTGTCTGAGTCTTTGCAGTGACGGCTTGTTGCAGACCCAGGTTTACCTCACGGTGGAGAGCGACTTCAGCATGCAATGCATCCCAGTCCGATTTGCGTCCGGCGATATAGTTGGTCAGGTCATCCATTTGCGTCCGCAATTCTAAGTTCCCTGCCTGCAACAGCGTGATGTGTTCGGCGTGCTCGGCTGCAGCGAGGCGCTGTTCCTGATTCTCGGCGGTGAGTTTTTCGGAGCTTGCCGCAAGTGCGGTCAGGCTTGATCTTGATTCATGCAACTCTGCCTGCAGTATTTCGTTGTGGGTTGTTTGCTGAAGCAATGCTTCTTCGGCGGCGCTCAAATGTTCAGTCGAAGCATCGGCGTTTCGCTGCCGATCCAGGCTCTCTATCGCGAGTTTTTCGGCCGCTTCGTGGGCCTTGGCAAGTTCTTCTCTGGACTTTTCCAGTTGTTCTCGCAGTTTGCCTGTGGCGCTGGCCTGTTCGAGTAATTCCGCCTCGAGCGATTGCAGATGCTTGTGCTGATGCTCGGCGACGCCCAAATGTTCGGCGTTTTCTGCAGAAAGCCTGGCGCAGGTTTCATTCGCCCTGGTCAGTTCGCTGTTCGATTTATCCAATTCCGTCCGCAGATCATCGGCCGCGGATTGCTGTGTCAGTAGTTCGGCTTCGAGTATCTCGATGACTTCGTCACGGCTGCGAACGTCGTTTTCAATATTTTGCCAGTTAGTTTGCAGCGCCTGAATTTCAAGCTCCATCTGCCGAAGTGACGGGTTGGCGTGATTATCACTGGCCAACGAGTCGGCTTCCGGTGCGCGAATTCCGGGGTCCGTGTGATCTGTAATTGGTATTTCGCCGGTATCTTCACCGGATGGGATATCGAACTGGTCGGCTAATTGCGGATCGATATCCCGCAGGTTCAGGGGCGGGAATTCATCAGTCGGATCGTCGTCAAAAAAATCGTCCAGGCTGCTTATTTCTTTATCGTTATTTTCGTTCATAAGCCCTTTGATTATGGGCTATTGGCCGGTTGTTTTACAGTTTGATATGTTTTGTTAAATGTCGATCCGGCGAATCTTGGCGCTTTATTCTGCGACACCCGGCACCTGACCCGGCGCCAGTGATTTAAGGCTTTTGCCCGTGGCATTCCCGGCCGCAGAGATTTCCATCGCTAATTCGCGCAAGCGGGTCAGATCAACCGGTGTTTGTTCCAACATCAGACCACGCACGAGTGTAAAAATATCGGCGCCACCGTCCGTAAGTTTCTGAATCTCCAGATCCAGCGCGCGAAAAATAACCACGGCTCTCGCTGTTATTTCACCGTCAGCATTCAACGTTGACATGCTGACCGCTTGTTTTCCGCGTTTCCTGAATCCATCGATCGCTGCTGTAAATCGTTTGCCGGATATAGTTCCACTACGGCGCAAAATTTTCAGGGTTATGTACTCGGCAATTCCTTCATCGATCCAGTCGTGTTGAGCATCGGTTGGGAAATTCATGAGCACGTGTGTCGTTTCATGCAGCAAGGTGCTTGTACCGTTCTCGCTGAGCAGCGGCCGATCGGCATGCACGAAAATCGAGTTGGGTGCAGACAAGCCACCGCGCCACATGGGATTATTGGCCGAGACAATACTGAGGCGGCTCGGTATGTTGTCCAGTTCGCGTGTCAGGTAGGGCAGGGTCCAGCGAAGCAATGCCAGTATACTGATACGTTCCACATCAGCGCCTTTCGGTGCCGCAACGGATACATTAATGCCCGATATCGAGTCGCGGCGCACACCGAGGTGTCCGGCGATAATCCAGCCCACCGGCCGGTCAAACATGCGCTCAGGATTGTCGATCACACTCGAGCCGCCCGGGCCTGTCGGGAATGACGTAACTGCAGACCACCCCTTGGGAACGTGCAGAATGAGCTCGCTCGAGCCCGTGGCGCCGACTTTCCGGCGGATATGGGCCGGCGGAAACACGTCGTCTCCTCTGAATAACGCCCAATCATCGGTTACCAGCGCGTCGAATCCACCAGCTTGTCTTTCGTGATCGATTGCTACGTTGTAATGCACCTTGCCACCGGATGCGGGTGGATGCCAGACGACGATGTCATCGTGGCGCTGAATATTTCCATCCCCGTCGAATTGACCGAATTGTTCGGCCGGCGCGCGGAAGCGGAGTTCACGTAGCAATGATTCGGGTTGAGTCAGCGTTATGGTTGCGCTTGCCGTCCCTTGGCCGGCCGTCAACTCAATCTCGAACAGTAGCTGGTAGCTGGATTGATTCGATTGGGCGTGACTTGGTGGTCCACAGGCCAACAATAGCAAGGTGAGTACGCCATTGGCGGACACCCGAGACCAGTGAGTCGGTAGCATGCGAACGTGCGGTATTGCCGGCCTAAAGTGGCCCGGAGTCTATGAGAAATGACTGCAGTTCACGGGCCAGGCCTTTGCAGGCAGCGGCCTGGGTTCGGGCGATAAGTGGCACCGGAATGATCAGAGCGGGGATGACCGAGGTGCCATGAACGTCGGCACTGACTTCACCCGCTGACGTTCCATTACGAACGTCCCAGATGGCAGCGGTATAGGATGCATCGTCTTCCCACCAGGCGAGGCCAAAACATCCGCCGCCGCCCGGGGCAATGGCGCAGGACAAACTGCCGCCGCTGGCGGATTGTTCAGTTTCGCCGGTAACCCAAACAATATATCGGACGCCACTTTCTTTTATGCGCTCCGAGACGCCGGGTCGCGCAAAAAGGTCGGGCAGCGCCTGCGGGTCTTGCGGCATGGTGCGAGGCTCGAACCATGGAAACAGAGCATCAACGAAATCCTCATCAGGGAATACATTGATGCGATTACGGCCCTTCTGTACCGCTTTGCTGACGCAATCAATAAACTTGTCTTCTGTTTCATTCCCGGTGTGGTAACTCGCCTCCATTATGACTACGCTTTCACTCTGCAGAATGCCGGTGGCCGCATTTTTTGACTCCTCGATCCGGGTCGTTATGCAGCCGCTCAAGGAGCCGGCGATTAAGACGGTGAGGACGATACCGTCTACTCGAGGACAGCGTTCACGACTCGTCATCGTCGGACTCCGGCAAGAGTGCGGCCTTGATCTGCGGTTCTTTGGCGAAGCCGAGAACAATACTCGCGAGCGCATCGCGCAAAGCGTTGATGGCCGCCTGTTGCATGGATTTGCTCTTGCCAAAGGTGCGAGAGTCGCTTTGTCCATAGGCGCTGATCGGCCAGGCGGTGACCAGGGTTCCATCGGGCGTATAGACATTCACCCGGTAGCGAATCCAGACTGCATATTGCTCGGAGCGGGATTGTCTCGGTAGTGAGAATTCGAATGCCTCCAATGTCGGTTGGATCACCGCGTTTAGACCGTCATACGGGTCACCGGTTCCACCCGTATCGTCCACCCGGATGGTTTGCTCGAACAGCGCGTTAAACGCGCCGTCGAACAATTTCACATTCACATCGCCAAGCGTGAATGACCAGGTAACGTCATTTGGTAGATCCTCAGTGTAACTATAGTCCGTCAAAGCAGAATCATAGTGCAATCCAACCTTTAACGGCAGTGGCTCGACGAGCGGTTCGGGGAAATCAGTCTTGACGACGACCGATTGTGCGCAGGCACCCAGCAGCCATGCGGCCGGAAGCAGGGCAATTCGGGCTAGCTGGAGGATCGAGAACAGTTTCACGGTTCGGTCACGGGTTCAAAGGCGCGATAGCCGAGGCTGCTTATCTTTAACATAAGCTGGCAATAGAGCGAAACAGTCGTCGCGCTGGTTCATTCGAACTTGTCCCGTCGCTCGGCCAGGCCCAGCGGGTCGGCATGAATGAGGATCTCACAACCCGGGTACAGCTTGAGAATCGTATCTTCCACGTCGTCGAGGATTTCGTGCGAGCGCCACAGCGAGATATCCGTATCGAGTTCCAGGTGAAACTGCACGATATAGTGGTTACCACCGAATCGCGTTTTCATGTCATGAAACCCACGCACGTCCGGGTGGTCCAGCGAGACCTGTCGAATCTTCCGCCGATCCGCCTCGGGAATCTCGTGATCGAGCAGGATTTCCAGGGATTGTCTGCCGATGCCCAGCGCGCTGCGCAGGATGAACAACGCGATGATCAAACCGACCACGGGATCTACAATCGTCCATCCGGTCCATGAGGTTATGACGATCGCCAGCCCGACACCGAGATTCACCAACACGTCGGTTTGATAATGCACGGCGTCGGCGCTGATCGCCACTGAACCTGTCCGGCGGCCCACATACCTTTGAAAGCCGACCAGCAGAATCGTAGCGGCTGTGGCAATGAACATGACTGACAGGCCGATTTCCGGCGCCTGTATCGCCTGTGGGGACATAAAACGATTGCTTGCTTCGAAGCCGACATACAAGGCAGAGCCGGCGATGATCGCCGCCTGCAACAGCGCGGCGATGCCTTCTGACTTACCATGCCCGAAACGGTGTTCCGGGTCGGCCGGTGACAGGGAGAAACGCACGGCCCAGAAAGTCACGCCGGAAGCCAGCACGTCGAGCACCGAATCGGCCAGCGAACTCAGCAAAGCGATCGAATCCGTCGCCATCCAGCCCCACACTTTGATCGCTACAAGCGATAGCGCCATGCTTAGCGATGCATAGCTGGCCGTTTTGATCAGCAATCTACGCCGGGCTGCCGGTATTTCCTTTGTCTTTCCGCCTGTCATTTTTCAAAGGTCTGCTACTGCCCTGTCCCGGAAATAGTAAACTTATCTCCGGGACAGGACACTAGTAGTGCGGTGGCTTCTCGTCTCCCAGATTGTCCGTCGCAGAGGGTAGTTGCGACCGTTCCAGGAGATATTTACAGGTGGCCTCGAGCTGTTCAATCTGTTTTTGCTGTTGATAGATCTCCGTGCTGAGGTCGTGAATAGCCTGATCCTGGTGGGCGATTCGCGTCTCAAGATCGATTAGGTGTGCTTCGGTCGATATCGGGTGTTTCATGGCGCTGGCTGGTTTCGTCATGGCGGCGTTTCCCTTTCTGGTCTGACGCCTGAAAATCGGCTATCTTGTCCGACCTTCGATATGCCGGATAGTTGCTCCTCTGTCTGTCACACTGTGACTTGTTCAGGCTTTGTTGTGAGCATCCCGGCATTGTCCGGTAACGGTTGTAAAATCATAGTACTTAAATATGGAGAACGAGACATGGGAAGTAAACAGTGGGACCAGCCTCCGGAGATGCAGATTGACACTTCGAAGACCTATGGCATTACGCTGGAGACCAGCCGCGGCAATATCGAGTTGGAGCTATACCCTGAGCATGCGCCGAATACTGTCAACAACTTTGTATTTCTGGCCGGTGAAGGATTTTATGATGGCGTCAAATTTCATCGCGTAATTGCCGATTTTATGATCCAGGGCGGCGACCCAACCGGCAGCGGCAGCGGTGGCCCGGGCTACCGCTTCGATTGCGAAGTCGCCGACAATCCGCTGAAGCACGAACGTTGCGTGATCTCAATGGCCAACGCCGGACGTAATACGAACGGCAGCCAGTTTTTCATCACCCATTTACCGACGCCGCACCTGGACGGGAACCACACCGTGTTCGGTAAAGTCATTGAAGGGCAGGATATCGTCGCTGCGATTCAGCAGGATGACACGATGATCCGAGTGTCCATTGCTGACGCTTAGCCGATAGCTTCACCCGGATCTCTGGATAACATGGCCGGATGATGGCCGGGCTGGATAATGCCACGGACCTGGTTTCAGGCGTTCATGCTGGGCCGTGCGGCCACCAGTTGATACCAGCGCTCCAGACCTGGCCGTGATGCGCGTACATCGAGTTCAACCCAATCGGAAAAATCAACGATAGTTACCAGCGTGATATCTGCGATCGAAAAACTGTCGCCGGCAATAAATTGACTATTCAGCAGGCGTTTTTCTATTCGATCGAAAAACTGCTCGCTACGTTTCCGTCCGCGCTCGATTAATTCCGGCATTTGCGCAATTTCCTGCGGGCCAGGGAACACGCGATTCCTGAAACCTGGCGACCAATTACGCAACATTTCCGCCACGGCGTGAAAGCCTTCGTGTTCAATGATGCCGTTCCACATCAGCACCTGCGCTTCGGTGGTTGCTCCGCCGCCGAACAGGCAAGGTTCGGGATGCAGCGTTTCCAGGTAGCGGCAGATCGCGATACATTCTGTAAGGTAAACACCGTCATCGGTTTCCAGCACCGGCACGGTGGCGCCGGGATTGATAGCGCGAAACTCGGACGTCAATTGCTCCATAGCGAGCAGGTCGACCTTGACTACTGGTACCTCAATACCCTTTTCCGCAATGAAAATCCGCACACGTCTGGGGTTCGGAGCACGGTGAAAATCGAACAGTCTCATGCGATTTCCTTTTCTGCGGTCGTCGCGGGCCAGGTTGGATCGCGTTTCATTCGACAACTGATATTACCTAACTCAGCAATCATTGACCGGTCTCAGTTGAAATAGCCCAGGGCGCGCAGGCGTTCCTCGGTCTCTGCATCGATTTCCTCAACCTCCTCAGGCTGTGTGGCGTGATCCGAGCAGTCCTGCAACCAGGACTCGCCGCGTTGACGCATTGATCGTGCCAACTGCGTTTGCTCGGCGCTGATATCCGACAATTCACCGTAATCCAGCCGCAAATCGTAGAGTTCCAGGGAATCCAACTCGGCATTCCAGATTCCTTTCCATTGATCATTTCGCAACATGACGTTCACATCGCCGCGACTTTCCTTCCACGGGCGATAGTAATTCACCCGGTTGAAGCGCATGCCGAGGATATTCGGCTGCTGCTGTGGCAGTTGAACAATACCGCGCAGCAATGGCAACAGGCTCACGCCACGGCAGCCCTCACACAATTCTCCGCGGCCGAGGTAATCAAGAACCGTCGGCATCAGGTCGACCAGCGACACCGGCGCGGTGATTCGTCGGCCGCCGAATTCACCGCCGGGGAAGTGCATCACCAGCGGCACCCGCGCTAATTCTTCATAAAGCGACTGGCCGTGGAACCAGCCACCATGCTCGCCTAATTCCTCACCGTGGTCGGACAAAAAAATGAAAATCGCCTGATCCCAGAGCTTGCGTTCCTTGAGCATGCTGACAATATTCCCGACATTAGACGAGGCATGCAGCACGGCAGCGTCGTACACCAGATCGACTGCGTCTCCGAGATTTACGAAGTAGGCCATGGCCGAATCCTGTTCCGCTGTGTAGTCGTTGGTGCCCAGCGGCTTGCCCAGTTTCCAGTCGGCGTGACGGTAGCCGTAATAACGCAACATGGCCTCGTGGTAGGCAGTCAGTTGATCGGTTGAGAACTGGCCAAAGCGAGCAACGAAACGAGGAGGTGTCGTATGTGGCTCGTGTGGCTCCATCGTGTGCAAATACAGCAGGAAAGGATTATCGCCAACGCGATCCAGGAATCCCGATACATCCGCTAGGCGTGCAGGTTCATCCAGATCTTCACGCAGGATGTAATCCGTGTAGCCGCGATTTAAATCCGTCAGGTCGCCGGCCAGTGGATTGGCGATAAAGGCACCGGTGGCGTAGCCGACAGCGTTCAGTCGCTGGGCCAGTGTGCGTAATTCGGGGGCGAGTTTTTTTCGCTGTGTCATCTGGTGCTCACAGACGAAAGTCGATGTGATCAGCGACGCCACGGACGGGGTAGTCCACGGTGCCGGTGCGTACGCTTGCTCGAATACGACACTGTCGCCCGCCAGGCCATCGATACGTGCCGAGGTTGATCGATCGTAGCCGTAAAGCCCCAGCCGATCCGCGCGTAGTGTATCAACCACGTAAATAACCACCGGTACGTCACGGTGTTGTGACGCGTCCTGGGCAATGGGCACCCCGGCATTGCGCTGTGTCCACCAGACGACTGCAGCGACCAGTGATAGCAGCGCACAACCCAGCAATATTCGACGTTGGTCAGTCAATTTTCCTATTCACCTGAGGGAAATTTTTCGCGAGTCTACCGTCAAAAAGAAGCCCTGCCTAATTGAATCGAAGCGGTGATCTTTGTTTCACTTTGCCTCAATGCTAAAGCGTAGAATTAGAATGAAATATTCTGGTAAATTAAATAGTTAGGCTCTAAATCTCGAGAGTTAATCATGTATTTCTATCCGTGAGCAGCGATTCGCCGGCGATCTTTTTGCTGAACGGCTCAGCGAAAAAATATATTCTGCGGCGATTCGCCACACTGGCCGTGGCAGATTTTTTGTAGCCGCCCCTTATAATGTCACGATGGTTTCGTACCGACGCTAAGCTAATCAGTGTCCTGATGGACCCGGCTTGACGCGAGTCGAGCCTACAGGACGCGCATCGGGAGGAAAAAAATGTTTATCAACTTCTGGTACCCCGCCGAGTGGAGCAACCAGCTTACCGATAAGCCTGTCAAGCTGCGCATGCTGGGTCAGGACTTCGTCCTGTTTCGCGATAGCGAAGGTACAGCTCGTTGCCTCAGCAACACGTGCGTGCATAGGGGCGGTTCGTTGGCCGGCGGGCGCATGAAGGGCGACTGCATCGAGTGCCCGTACCACGGCTGGCAGTTCGATGGTGATGGACGATGTCAGCGCATTCCGTCGCTGGGGTCCAGCGCGCGGATCCCGGCGCGGGCACGGATAGACGCTTATCCGACCGAAGAGCGTTACGGACTCGTGTTCGCATTTCTCGGCGATCTCCCGGAAGAAGAGCGGCCACCGATCATGGACGTTCCGGAGTTTAGCCAGGACGGTTGGCATGCTCACTGCGAGGACCGGGTCAGTCAGCTCGAGTATCGGCGCGCCCAGGAAAATGCCCTGGATCCGGCGCACAACGAGTTTGTGCATCCCACCCACGGTTTTTCGGGTACCCGCGACGACTATCGCGTACCGAAACTGGAAGTCCAGGATACCGAATGGGGTTGTGGATTTGTCACGACGTATTTCGCACCGCCGTTAGAGGATAAGAAAATGGAGGCAGCCTCAGGGCGGTCAGAGAATGCGGTGATCGAGGCAGGTACATTCGTCGAAGGGCCGACGACCTTGTGTACAAAGATTCATCCGACGGCTGACACTCATATGCATCAGTACGGGTTTAAGACACCGATCGACGAATTTTCGTACCGTTCGTTCCTTTTGCAAATGCGCAATTTTCTCGTCAGTGATGAATACGATGGCCGGTTCAAAGAACGCAACGAGGTGGTCGCGGGTCAGGACCGAGAGGTTCTGAGTGTAATCAATCCGACAGTTACGCCCGAAACGATAAGGGGTGAATTTTTCATGCCGGCCGACAAAGCCATTCTTCGCTATCGCGAATATTTCAAGGATTGGGAGGCCAGGGGTTGGCGTATCGACGTCGCGGAAGTCAACCGTAATCGCAAACGCGTCGCCTACGCGATTCCGAGCCCGGGCCGTCGTGCCCAGCCGAAGGGGTGGATACTGGATGCGGTTCCGATGCTGCCGTGTACCCGTGCCGGTATGGATCAGTTGGACGTAGATGCTACAGGTTAAAGAGAACTGTATATATCAATAACGAACCATGAGGGATGGATAAGCGATGAAACGCGACGAACCAGTAGCCGCGGTGATGACAAAACATCCCCGTTCAGTCCAGGTAACAGGGCAAATCGGTGAGGTACGTTCGGCGCTGGCCGACCATCGTCTGCATCACCTGCCGGTAGTGGATGGTGAAAAATTAGTGGGCATGATCAGTACCACGGATCTTTTGGAATTCGGATTCGAGCCCCGGGACAGCCACAATGATCTGGACGATTACCTGAACAAGCATTTCTCGATCCCACAAATCATGCAGACGGAACTGGTTACAATTCCGAGTGACAGTACCGTTCGGGATGCCGCGCGGGCTCTGACCACCGGTAATCTGCATGCGGTGCCAGTGGTCGGGGATAACAACAAGCTCCTGGGAATTGTGACGTCGACCGACATTGTCAGTTATTTACTTTCTCTGTAGCGAAAATGTTGTAAGCCTCGCAACGAGACCGGGGCACAGTCGGGAAGACATGGCGACCTGAATAAATAAAATGATAACAGTACAATAAATATGCCGAATCCAACGCCCTACGAAATCGATCGGTCACAACGTAAACTTGGACCTATCTGGCTTTCGCCGGGTATTAAGCCGTTCAATGTCATTGCGCTATTTTACGCCTGCACGATGACCATCGTGTTCGTGACCAGCCTGGGTCTTTTGTATCCCTATCTGTTACACGAACACCTCAAGATGCCGACGGAAATACAGGGAGATTTCACCGGCAACCTGACCGTCATGACGGAGATCGTGGCGATTGGGGTAGTCCTGGGGGCCGGTGTGTTATCCGATCGCGTCGGTCGTCGTCCCTTATATGTCATTGGATTTCTGATCGTCTGTGCCAGTTTCGCACTGCTTCCTCTGGCCCGCACCCCCGGGACATTAATCCTTGGCCGCATCCTTTTGGCAGTGGGCCTGGCGACTTGTCTGATGATGCTGGCCTCGGTGATCGCCGATTACCCGCAGAACGCCTCGCGGGGGAAATTGATCAGCATCAATGGGGTAATTACCGGCCTCGGCGTGCTGCTCCTGGCCACGCTGGTATTCGCCCAACTGCCGGAGTTTTTTTCCAGCCGCGGCGTGGCGCCGATACTGGCCGGCACCTACACGTTTTGGCTGATAGGCGGCCTCGCCCTGGTTACCGCCCTGGTTGTCCGGGTGAGCCTGAAGGGCGGTCACGCGATTGCCCAGCGTGAGCGTGTACCTCTTTCAAAGTTGCTCCGCACCGGGATCGGTGAAGTGCGCAAGAATCCCAGACTGGGCCTGACGTGTGCCGCTTATTTTGTATCGCGCGGTGATCTTGCGATCTTTGTTATTTTCTTTTCGCTGTGGATCGTGGCCGCTGGCACTGACGCCGGACTTTCCGTCGCTGAGGCTCAGAGCACCGCCGGGCGTCTGTTTGGCGTCTCGCAACTTGCGATGTTGCTATTTACTCCGGTGATGGGCGTGATAGTCGACCGCTTCGATCGGGTCACCGCGCTGGCGATAGCCATGGCGATTGCCACTGCCGGGTATCTCGCTCTGGGCTTCGTGGGGGATCCATTTTCATCGCCCTGGATTTATGCCGTAGCTATTTTCGGTGGCGCCGGCGAAGCCTGCGTCCTGGTTTCCGGGCCGGCGCTGGTCGGTCAGGAAGCGCCGGCCAAAATTCGCGGTTCGATTATTGGCCTGGTCGGCTTGTTTGGCGTCGTCGGTGTTTTGATTCACGCGAAGATTGCCGGGCTGCTGTTTGATGTCTGGATGTATCAGGCGCCGTTCGTCTATATGGCTGGGTTCAACGCTATAGTCTGCATCGGCGCGATCCTGGTGCGCATCAAATGTGGAAGTTCGAAAGCGGCGGCGTCATCACCGATCCGGAATCCGGCTACGCCGCGGGCGCAACCGGCGTTGGCTGGAGACGAATCATCATAACGGGTTGCCACGCCAGTCAATCGTCGATCGTGAGCCACGCTCAATCAGCGCGTCCACTGCGCAGGCGTTAGCAGAAATTCGAAAGTCGAGCAGGCCCGGTTGCCAACGATCATGATCGAGAGCCAATCAGCGGTTCATGCGCCACAATCGGAGTGGGCAAGCCTACTGCGGCAGCGCGCGCTTGAGGGGCCATTTAATCACGACCTCAAAAGTTTATTGGATGGGTATCGCCATAACAGTGACTTCTATCGGCACAGAATCGGCGCCGCCGACTCGTGGACACAGGTTCCACCGCTGCAGAAACACGAACTCCACAACATACCGCTCGATTCCGCGACGCCGACCAAAGAAGCGCGAACCTCGGGCACCAGCGGCTTTCAGGTCACGATTCACAACAACCGGCGCGAACGCGAGTTTCGGCGAGCACTCCTGTACCGGCCGCAGCTTTTCTACGACTTGCCGGAGTCGGTTACGCAGGTCGTTTTCGTCGACGGCCAGCGGTGCGCCGACCCGCAGATGCCTCCGAAGGAATTCACCTATGCCGGACGCCGTTATCGTACCTGGTTTGCAGGCGCAAGCGCGGAGCCGGCCGTCATCATGAAATTGCTCACGACGTTGCGTCCCCAACTGATTCGAGGAATATCCAGTGGCATCGTGCGTTTCATCGATGAATCGAACGGGCCGCTGGAGCGGATAGGGGTCAGCATTATCGGTCCGGGCGGAGAATTTCTGACCAACGAGTGGCGGTCTCTGATGCAGGAGGCTTTCGGTGCGCAGGTGCTGGATCGGTATGGTTCGACCGAGACCGGCGCGATTGCTTGGCAGTGTCCGCATTGTCATCGCTATCACGCCAACAGCGACGAGATTGTTCTGGAAGCTGATCCCGGTGGCCTGATCGCCACGCCGCTGTTCATTTCATCACAACCTCTGTTGCGCTATCGCCTCGGCGATATGATTACGTTTGACAACGACAACTCCGAATGCCCGGTGAAATTGCCGACGATAACGATCGATGCGGCACGTCGCGACGACTGGGTCATCGATGGTGCGGGTCGGCGGATATCGCCGTTGAGTTTCCAATTCGAACAAGTGCCGCAGCTTAGTGCCTGGCGACTCCATCAGTTCAGCGACGGTTCACTGCATATTTACTTTGATTCTGAAAAACCGGATATCGCAGCGCCGTTCCTCATGCAGCATCTTGCCGAGGCTGTGCCGGACCGGCCGTGCCGTATCATCGAAGGTATCTGGAAGCTGGACCGCCCGGGTAAATTCAAGCGCGTCAGTTCAGATCTTGTGTCGGGTCAGAGATGAGCCGTGCCTGGAGTGGCTCCGGCGAATGTTCACGGTCAACTTTCAGTTCCAGATTGTCCAGCAGCTCTATCATCAGCGCTTGCGAATCCGGAAACCAAGAAGATTGAGTCAAATTCTACAATTTCTGCACGGAACGCGAAAAAGGCGCCGGGGTTATTCTCCAAACCAGAGAATAAAACCCGGCACCTTGTTAAGACACTGAATCCGCTTATACAGGATTCCAGACTAGCTTACGGGTATGGCAAGGGCATCTGAAATCGCCTGAATCTCCTCGGGGGTCAAAGCCTCAAGGCTCGGAATACCCATCCCACCGATGTTCTGGTCGATGGCATTCTGTATTTCGGCAGCCGATGCACCCAGCTTTGTGGATACCGCGAGCGGCCCATGGCAACCGGAGCAATTGTCCGCATAGAGCTGGGCGCCGTCGATAGCGATAACAGTTGTGGCCGTGACCGTAACCGAGTCCGGATCGCTATCCAACTCTCCCATCGTTGACGATGAGTGTGGCGACGTAGTCACCATCGACATCGGACGTGAACGTCGGTGCGTCGGTGTCCGCGCCGCTCAAGACCGCAGCGCTGCCACCGGGTACGACCAGCGACCAGCTATAGGTGATCGGATCACCATCGGGATCGCTGCTGCCGCTCCCATCCAGTGTCACCTCCATGCCGGTATCCACCGCCTGGTCCGTGCCGGCATCGGCAACGGGTTCCTGGTTATCCGGTGGCGGTGCCATTACAGCGACTGGCGTGTCCTCCCAAATGCCGCCTCGCTGCTGGGTCACATCCTCCATGGCGTTGCCACCGTCGACGCTGCGCACGACGTGGCAGACCGTGCAGGCTGTTCCACCAGTCACGCCGCCGGAACCACCATGGTTCTGGTCGACCAGCTGATCCTGGGCATTAAGATATTCCTTTCCCTGTGCCTCGTTCTCGCCGGTCAGGAACTCCCAGGTGGTGATGCCGGGCTGGAACAGGTAGAGACGGGTCTTTGGAATCTCCTGCCAGTTGGGCAGTAGTTCCGGCCCGCTGCCCGGAATAGATACCGCCTGGATGTCGGCTGCTCCGGGGCCAACAGAGAAGGTCGTGGGAAATGACACGTAATGGTCACGCGTCGTGTATTCCCAAAGGTGCACTTCGAATCCCGCCTCATAGATGTTGCCCGGTACCAGGGCAATGTCATCCGCGTTGCCGGTATCCAAAGCGCGCTGCATCTGAACATTCCAGACTCCGTATGACCTGTCGGGCGTCTCTGGCGTGAACGTCGTGCCGTAAGCCGTGATGTCCGCACGACTGCCTTCGCCGGCGCGAAGAATACGCCGCGGTATAGTGTCGCCTTCCGTGGGCGCGTATCCCAGGAGTACGGCGTCGGCATAGGCGATGGTGCCCGCGTTGGGCGCGAGTGGCCCGATCTGTACGGCATCATCTTGGGTCATGTAAAAGAACGGCGTCTCCCAGAAGTTGTCCCAGCTGAACGCGAATTTTCCCGATGTTGTATTCGGGTCGAGCAGGAACTCTGGATTGCCATCAACAATGTTTTGCGACGCGAAGACGCTTTGGCCCGCATCACCCTTGCGACCACCGTCGTCGCTACCGTTGCCGTCATTGGGTATAAAGTCCAGAGCGATGATTCTCTGATCATCGGCCCGACCGATTGGGTTACTGCGTGCGCCGCGCCAATGCCAAAGGTCAAGGACATTGTCGCCGCTCGCGGAACCCGTGGCCTGAACGGGATCGATATACTTCCCGTCGTGTCCATTGGCGGAAACCCATTCCGGCATATGCCGGCTATAGTTGTGACAGGCCAAAAAGCACCCGAACTCACCGAAGTTGTCGACGTTAACGGCAGCATTCGGATCGTTGACCATGATCGTCGTCCGCTGCTCGTAGATCGTCGAGTTGATCGTGAGGTCTCCTTGCCGTGCATCGCCATCGATCGTGGCCTGGGCATCGCGGCGATCACCGCCTTCCCGCTGCCAAGCCTGATTCGTGTAACGGATGTACTCGTGGCGCTTGCCTTCTTCGCCGCGATAGCTGACTCGCCAAAAGAATGTGTCAGCGTTAAAGGCGGCCTGTACGTCGTAGGGCAGGATCCTGTCATCATCCAGGCCCGTCACTCCGTTCCCGTGGAAATTGGCTTCCGGGAAATCCGGAATGTGTCCTTGCAACGTCGGCAAGGCGCGAGCGATGCCACCACCAGTGCCGTCCTGGCCATCCTGACCATCCTGGCCATCCTGACCATCCTGGCCGTCCTGACCATCCTGGCCGTCCTGGCCAGCAACGCCTGCTGGTCCAGCGGGCCCAGTCGCACCGTCATCTCCCTCGCAACCAGCAATTGCCAATGCGAAGAATACGACCAGCACTCCGAACCACGATTTACGTGGTAGAAAACTCATGATTTTCTCCTTCAATAGAACAGAATAACCCTCATTATTGGTCAGGACATTATTCCTGCCACTGGAAAGTTGTAATTGGTAGAAGTACATAGAGGAAGATACGTAAAAACCGGAGCATGAAAATTGTAGCGATATACATAGCTGATAATAACCGGTGGTCGTTAAGCTTCATCCACTAACTCTGCGACGCACATCCGGCGCCGAACGATTGTCAGGAGTGTGACTCGTATAGTACCGCTGCTGTTGTCGAGCAAATGCTGAAAAGCCACCTGCCGGTGGCATCGGCGGCAACTCATGCGGCTTAAGTGAAATGCGGAATTACACGCTCTTTGATTATTTTCAAGTTACCCATAGGATCATCAAAGATCCGTAGCGCCAGGTCCGTCAGGCCGGCTTTTTCGAAGTCACGATAGCGTTCCACTTCGCGATCGATGTCATCGAAATCCCCGGCGGAACTGACCTCGCTGATCAGATGATTGACCAGGTACTCCGGTACGCCTTTTATCTCACCCGAACGGGTGATGTTAGCCATCATGAAGTTCATAAAATTGTCTTTGACGATTTTCGCTTCTTCTTCATTCACGACGTGATCAAGCCCTATGTTCGGCCGGATTACCTCGGCCCGTGCGAACAGCTGACAGCGGGCCTCGTACATCGATTTTTCACGATCCTCCTTCATGTGCCAGGCCCAGAAGTTGCTAATGCGAAAGTCGTCGGCCGGATACTCACGCTTGGCGAATCCTGCCTGAATGTCTTCCATCACCTCACCCATCCTGCCGGGCGGCACATCGCCGACCTGCATTCCGTCGGCTATACGCGCGCCCATGCGAATCATCTGCGGGCCCATCGAGCAGGTAAAAATTTTCGGCCGCGGCGCTTTGGCGTATTTCATCCGGCCTGGTTTCGTAAGCTTAAATACTTCACCCTCATAGCCTTGGTAGAATTTTCCCGAGGCGATCAGATAAATAATCTCCGCGGCCTCACGGACACCTCGAACAATCCGCATTTTCTTGAAGTCCAGATCGTCGACTATAGATAATGCGACGGCGCCGCCCCCGCCGATCGCGATGATGGCGCGGCCATTGGCTAATTCGTTCAGGCTCAGAATTGAATTTGCGAGCTTGATCGGATGCATTTCATAGGGACTGATGGCCAGCACGCCGAGCTTGATTTTGCTGGTTGCCATGGCTGCCGGGACCAGACCAATAAATGGGTCCCAGGTATTCGTAATATTGGAATGCCAGACTGTCCGAATGCCGATCTTTTCCGCCTCTACAGCGACTTCCGCGGTTTGCTGCGGGGTCAAATCGGAATCAAGAATAATCTCAATGTCCATAAGTCAGTACTCCATTAACGCGACATATCGCCAGTGTAAGGTGCGCCGTCTCGCACCGCCAACCACCGCCGGACGGCCTTGTGCAGTTCCATGACGACCAACGCGGTCAACGCCAGGCCCAGCAACTTCAGCCAGTGTTGCGGCGCGATCGGCTGGATATGCAGGACGTCGCTGATCCACGGTGTGTACATGGCACCGATGTGAATCAGCTGTGCCGCCATCGTGCCGAAAAGCAGCAGCGGATTGCGCATCGGGTTGTGCCGGAATGTCGATAAACTCTCCGACCGACTGTTGAAGACATGGATATTCTCGAACAGCACCATCAACATCAAGGTTCCGTTGCGGGCCTCGTCCAGCGAGAAGCCGCTTTCCAGCAGGAACTGGAACAGCAGAAAGGCAACGCTACCGATCACGAGTGCCGACAGGATGACGCGTTCGATCATTAATCGGTTGAAAATCGGTTCCCGCGGCGGTCGCGGTGGATATCGCAGCTCGTCACCCTCGCCTGGCTCGAACGCCAGCGCCACGTCCTGAATACCGTTGGTCACCAGGTTCAGCCACAGCAGCTGTACGGCCAGTAGCGGTAGCGGAAGGCCGGTCAGCAGCGCCAGAGTAAACAGCACCAGCTCTGCGGCCCCGGTCGAGATCAACAGGAAAATCACCTTGCGCACATTGGCGTAGGCAATGCGTCCTTCCTCGACACCGGCCACAATCGACGCAAAATTATCATCGGTGATGATCAGGTCCGCGGTTTCGCGGGCCACGTCGGTGCCGCTGCGGCCCATAGCCACGCCGACCTGGGCCGCGCGCAGTGCCGGCGCATCGTTGGCGCCGTCGCCGCTGACAGCCACGAAGTGTCCGTTGCGCTGCAGGGAGCGGATAATGTCGAGCTTCTGCTGTGGCTCCACACGGGCAAATACCCGCGCCCGTTCGGTTAATCGGTCGATAGTGGCCGCATCTTCCGCCTGCTTCAGTTGCGGCCCGGTGACAACCTCCGCCGAGGTAGCCAGCAGCCCCAGTTCACGGGCAATGGCAAAGGCCGTTGCCGGGTGGTCGCCGGTCAGCATCGCCACCCGGATGCCGGCCTCTTGGCAGGCCGTCACGGCCGCCTTTGCCTCGGGTCGCAGCGGGTCAATCAGGCCAACCAGCCCGATCAATGTCAGGTGCCCGAGGTGCTCTTCGGAGAACACTTCCTGCGGCCCCAGTTCGATACCACCGGCCGCCAGGGCCATGACACGATAGCCCTGGATGGCCAGTGCCTGTGCCTGCCGTTCCACCAAAGAACGATCAAGCGCTACCGAACCGCCGGGTGCGGCCATAGTGCTGCACATTGGCAGCAGGCGTTCCAGCGCCCCCTTGGCGAATGCATGCTGCCCGCCATCCTTCTTATTCAGGCTGGCCGAGAACAGGTGCTCCGACTCAAACGGGATTGTCGCAATCTCCGGCATGGCATTGACGGCCTCCACCTGTGTCACACCGGCCTTGTGGGCCATCACCAGCAACGCAACATCGACGGCATCCCCGTGACGGGTCCAGCCGTGATCACGATGTGCGAGAAACCCCTCGTTGGCCAGTACCGCCGCTTGGCACAGCCAGCCCAGCATGGTTTCTTCCTCTGGCGACGGGGTACCCCGTGGAGTGAGGATGGTCCCTTCCGGTGCAAGGCTGTCGCCGGTAACCTCCCACGGCTCGTGGTCCGGAAAGACAATCCGGTGCGCCGTAAGCTGGTTGACAGTCAGGGTGCCGGTCTTGTCGGTGGCGATACAGGTACAGGAACCGAGCGCCTCCACCGCCAGCAGTCGCCGAACGATGACATGCCGTCGGGCCATGCGACGCATGCTGATGGCCAGCGCCACCGTGAGTGCGACCGGCAAGCCCTCCGGAATGGCCGACACAGCCAGTGCCACGGCAAGCAGGAGAATTTCGTCCGGCGGCATGCCGCGACTCAGTGCGACACCGGCCATCAGCAAGGCGGCCACTCCGATCAGTATGGCCACGCGACGGGTAAACTGTTCCATCCGCACCAGCAGCGGTGCCTTGGTGGGCGGCTTGCCGAGCACGGCGGTTGCAATATGGCCGAGCTCTGTCTGCAGCGCCGTGTCCGTCACAACTCCACGGGCACGGCCGCGGTTAACCAGCGTACCGGCAAAGGCCATGTTGACCCGGTCGCCTAGCGGGCTGTCAATTGGCAGTAGTTCGTCCACACGCTTGAACACCGCGATAGATTCGCCGGTCAGCAGGGACTCGTCTACTTGCAGGTTATGGCCGGCCAGCAGGCGCATATCAGCCGGGATGCGCTCACCCGACTCCAGCAGCACAATATCCCCGGGAACCAACTCTTCCGCATCGACCTCGTGGGTATCGCCGTCGCGTAAGACCCGGCTCCGCGTGGTTACCAATTGCTGCAGGGCCGTCGCGGCGCGCTGCGCGGAATATTCCTGGGCGGTGCCGATAATGGCATTCAGCAACAGGACCGCGCAGATGAACCCGGCATCGGACCACTCTCCGATTGCCAACGACACCAGTGCAGCTGCCACCAGCACGTAAATCAGTGGGCTGGCGAACTGGTGCAGGAAGACGCGTGCGATGCCCGGCGGTTCGGCTGCTGGAAGGGCATTGCGTCCGCAGTGTTGCAGGCGGGCGGCCGCTTCAGCCTGGCTCAGGCCGTTCGGTGAGCTGTGTAAATCGGTGAGTACGTCGCCGGCCGGCCGGGCATGGGACGCCGGCAGGGAACACGGCGCGGCGCCGGCGAGTGACGATTCCACGTTCACGCGACGTCCCTCCCTGGCACTCGGGACCGGGCAGCAGCTGATAACGCGCTATACATAATAATCCTTGCGAAACGGCTCGATCAGCGCAGCAACATCCTCTTCAATAATACCCATGGATTTGAGCGCCTCCGCGCCGAGCTGCAGGCTTGCTTCCAGTGTCTCCGAGATAGCAAGGGTTGCCCCGGCCTGCAACAACTGGTCGCAGTGCTGCCGGTCATGCCCGCGCGCGTGGATCGCGATACCCGGGTAGTGCTGTCGCAGGCTATTGACCAGCCGTACGGTAGGCGCGGCCTTGTCAAGCGTGCATATCAGCACACCGGCCTGGCCGATACTCGCCGCCTTCAGGACATCGACCTGGCTGGCATCGCCGTAGGAGACCGAGAACCCGTCCCGTCGGCCTTCGAGCACGAGATCTGCGTTACTTTCGATGGCGAGATAGGGCACATTCCCGGCCTGCAGTATCCTCGCCACCCGCCGTCCCACGCGGCCGAAGCCTGCAATGATGACATGCGGCTGCCCGGCATCGAGGTGGTCGATGCTGACATCGTAACGGTCTTCCGTGCGCGCCGGGCGCCTGCCGAGGTATTCACCGAGTTTCGCCATCAACGGCGTCGTGACCATGGTCAGCGCCACCAGCAATGTCAGGATCTGGAAAAGCTTTGCCGGCAGAATGCCGCTCAGGGCGGCCTGTCCGAACAGCACGAAGCCAAACTCGCCACTCTGCGACAGTAGCAGTGATACCCGCGTGGCATCCGGAGTGCCGACACCCATAAGCCGGCATAGGACCCAGAGGATGATGGACTTGATCAGCAGCAGGCCCAGCACCAGTCCGGCAATTAACATGCCATACCTTCCCAGCAGGCTAAAATCGATAGCCATGCCGACAGCCATGAAAAACAGCCCCAGCAGGATGCCGCGAAACGGCTGGATATCGGTAATCACCTGGTGCCGGTAATGAGAGTTCGCCATCATCAGCCCGGCAAGAAAAGCACCCAGCGCCAGCGACAGGCCCGCTTCCTCCATCAGCCACGCCGTGCCTAGCACCGCGAACACCGCTGCGGCAGTGAACACCTCCGTCGTCCGGCTACTCGCCACCAGTCGCAGCACCGGGGACAGCAAGAACCGGCCAACGAGAATGACGAAGGTGATAACGAGCACGGCATCCAGTATCGCGAACTCGATTCCCGACAACAGCGTGTTTTCAGTGGCGAGCAGTGACACCAATGTCAGCAGCGGCACCACCGCCAGGTCCTGCAGCAACAGCACGGAAAATGCCGTTTGGCCATGACCTGTTCCCATTTCACCGCGCTCGGTCAGGATCTGCAGGCCAAATGCAGTTGAGGAGAGCGCCAGACCGAAACCGATGATCAGGGCCATGCTGAGCGACTGGTCGAACAGCAGGGCCACGCCGGCAATGACCAGCCCGGTCACCATTACCTGTGCCGTACCCAGGCCGAACACCATGCGCCGCATAGCCCACAAGCGTGCGGGCTTCAGTTCTATGCCGATGATGAACAGCAGGAAGATTACGCCGAATTCGGCGATATGCCGGATTTCCTCGATCTGGTCGATGAAACCGAACCCCCACGGGCCGACAACGACGCCGGCAGCCAGGTATCCCAGCACCGAACCGAGTCCGAGCCGCTGGAAGACCGGAACGGCGATCACCGCCGCTGCCAGCAGAACCAGTATATCTACGAGGTACTGGGTTTCTGTCATGTAAGTCCAGTATCAGTGCAACGCTTGTGCTGTCGGTGACAGCCGACGGACGCCTGCCCTAACGAATTTATAATTGTAGGCTATATGGTGAAGTAATCTGGATGAGTAAATATTACTAGTTGATTAAAGGTCAAAAAAAAGCCGTCCGAGGACGGCTTTTTCTACAATCACTACTCAATAGAAAAGGGCACCCGAGGGCGCCCTTTTGAGGTGTCGCTTCGCGACCGCTTTGGTTTGCGTATTCAAATACACGCAAATTTGGTGCAGGCGGCGGGTCGCTCTCGGCCATCCATGGCCTTCGCGACACTCGCACATCCCTGTGCAGCGGAATCTCACCCGCAACGCGGATTCTCATCCACAACGCATAAACCAACAAAAAAGGCCGCCCAGGGCGACCTGTTTTGTTGGTG